>ERZ808054.54-NODE-54-length-144923-cov-11.573892_pt1 | contig 144923 bp, 140 predicted proteins | sample MGYA00380201_ERZ808054 | MGnify/ENA primary metagenome ERZ808054 (study PRJEB31490, sample SAMN06133419) | mouse gut metagenome | isolation source: Z5_2 | host: mice | place: China: Chengdu | collected 2015-05 ...
TATCTATGGACAGGGTCGAAGAGTCGAAAAGAAATCCATTTTAGTCTCTGCAAGGCGCTTGATTGACGCGTACTGGATGTACGCGGAATGAAAGCAACGCGGCAGAGGCTAAAATAGATTCTTTTCCGACCGTGTGTCCCCTTGTCCACTGAGGGTAAGGTATGGCAGAACAGAGTAAAAATAAATTGCCATGAAGTTCCATTCGTTGTATAATAAACGCAATTCGAAGGAAAGGCAAGGTTATTGGAATGAATAAAGAAATACCTTATAAAATTTATCTGGAAGAGCAGGAAATGCCGAAACAGTGGTATAACGTACGCGCCGATATGGAAAAGAAACCGGCTCCGATTTTAAATCCCGGCACGTTGCAGCCGGTTACGGTGGAGGAGCTTTCCGGAATTTTCTGCCGGGAACTGGCGAAACAGGAACTGGATGATACGACGCCGTATTTTGATATTCCACAGGAGATTCGGGATTTTTATAAAATGTACCGTCCGTCGCCGCTTGTCCGGGCATACTGTCTGGAAGAAAAGCTCGGAACTCCGGCGCATATTTATTATAAGTTTGAAGGAAATAATACGTCGGGAAGCCATAAATTAAATTCCGCGATCGCACAGGCTTATTATGCGAAAAAGCAGGGATTAAAAGGTGTGACGACGGAGACCGGAGCAGGCCAGTGGGGAACGGCGCTTTCCATGGCGTGTTCCTATTTTGATTTGGACTGTCAGGTATATATGGTGAAATGCTCTTATGAGCAAAAGCCTTTCCGAAGAGAAGTTATGCGTACTTACGGTGCGAAGGTAACGCCTTCGCCGTCTATGAATACGAAAGTGGGACGTAAAATCAATGAAGAGTTTCCGGGTACGACGGGAAGTCTGGGCTGTGCCATTTCGGAAGCGGTAGAGGCGGCGGCCGGACAGGAGGGATACCGCTATGTACTGGGCTCCGTGCTTTCCCAGGTACTTCTGCATCAGTCTATTATCGGGCTGGAGACGAAAGCAGCTTTGGATAAGTATGGAATCAGAGCCGATACGATTATCGGCTGCGCGGGCGGCGGTTCCAATCTGGGCGGACTGATTTCGCCTTTTGTGGGAGAAATGTTAAGAGGAGAAGCAAAATACCGGATTATTGCGGTAGAACCGGCTTCCTGCCCGAGTATGACAAGAGGGGTTTATGCGTATGACTTCTGTGATACGGGAAAAGTCTGCCCGCTGGCCAAAATGTATACGTTGGGAAGCGGGTTTATTCCGTCTGCGAATCATGCGGGCGGTCTGCGCTATCACGGCATGAGTTCCACCGTTTCGGAATTGTATGATCAGGGACTGCTGGAAGCGAGAAGCGTAGAGCAGACGGAAGTATTCCAGGCGGCGGAAACTTTCGCGAGGGTAGAAGGCATTCTGCCTGCGCCGGAAAGCAGCCATGCGATAAAAGCCGCAATCGATGAGGCGATGAAGTGTAAGGAAACAGGGGAAGAGAAGAACATTGTGTTCGGCCTTACGGGAACCGGTTATTTTGACATGGTTGCATATCAGAGATATAATGACGGCGAGATGAAAGATTATGTGCCGACGGAAGAGGAACTGCAGCGGGCGGCCGCGCAGCTTCCGAAAATCTGACGGGGTTTTTCAGGGATTGCAAACGGTGAAAAAGTCTGGTGAATATAGATGAAAAAAAATAGAAATAGAAGCAGATCGGATAAGAGTAATCAATTACTTTTTTCCATCATAATTGTTTTTTGCATTCTGGGGGCTGTGGTATTTTCTGTTTCTCGGAAAATATCGAAGGAAATGTCCGAAGCGGCGATCCAGAATCTGAATGAAAGCCTGGATTTGATAAAATGCACCATAGAGTCGATTCTGGATAAAGAGGCGGAATTTCAGAAGCTGATGGCGCAGGAGATTGCCATGAGAGAGGAACCGGAAGAATATATCCGTTCTTATCAGAAAAACCAGACGATGGTGAGAATCGCCTTTATACGTGCGGGAGAAACAGAAGGCATTTCCAGCACGGGAGAAATCTTTTCCGAAGAAGCGCTGGAGTTTTCTGAGGACGGTATCATCGACGGATTGGAAGTTTCCGATTCTTACATCAATTATATGGGAACATGGGCTTATTCTATCAGATGTCCTGTGATGCGGGACGAACAGGAAATCGGTACACTTTATGTAGAGTATACTTATGATTCTCTTGACAAATCGCTTCCCAGCGGATTTTATAACAAGCAGGCCATGCTTTATATTATGGATGCGAAAACGGAGCGGTTTGTACTGAAGCCTAAGGGGATGGGAGAACGAAGCGCGGGACATCTGAATCTGGAAGATTTTTACAGGGCCAATGATATTCAGGAAGAAGAGCTGCGGGCTGAAGTGGAAAACTGTGTGCAGAATGGGAAGAACATCATGTTTTACCATGACATACGGGGAAAAAGCGCCCTGAATTATATGTGGACGGTCAACGGCGGAACCATTTATCTGATCGGGTATGTGCCGGTTGAAGCCATTCAGCAGGAAGGGAAAAGCGTAAACCAAAATATCCTGATCGTCGTAGTGGTCATGCTGACGGCTTTTTTCCTGTGCTGCGTTCTGTATTATTTTAACCAGAGGGAGCAGCGGAAAATTGCAGAAGAACGGGAAGCGGAAAGAGAGCTGCATAATAAACAACTGGCGGAAGCATTGCATGCGGCGCAGATGGCAAGCAATTCCAAAACAACATTTCTTTCCAATATGTCCCATGATATCCGGACACCGATGAATGCGGTACTTGGATTTACTACGCTGTTGACAAAGGATGCGGAAAATCCGGATAAGGTGCGCGAATATACGAAAAAAATCATGGCATCGGGGCAGCATCTGCTCAGCCTGATCAACGATATTCTGGATGTTTCCAAAATTGAAAGCGGTAAGGTCGTGCTCACCGTCGAAGAATTTACGCTGAACAGTCTGGTATCTTCTATTGATGCGATTGTCCGTCCGATGGCGAGCGCAAGAGGGCAGGAATTTCATGTGGAAGTAACGAATATCAGACATGAATATCTGCTGGGCGATGAAACGAGAATTAATCAGATTCTGATCAATCTTCTTTCCAATGCGGTGAAATATACGCAGGAGGGCGGAAACATCTGGTTTCGTATTATCGGATTAAAACAGCGTTCCAGTCAGTTTGAACATATCCGGATTGAAGTGGAGGATGACGGGTATGGAATGACGCAGGAATATTTGAAGACCATTTTTGATGCGTTTACAAGGGCGGAAAACAGTACGACGAACAAAGTACAGGGCACCGGGCTCGGCATGGCGATTACCAAAAATATCGTGGAGCTCATGGGAGGAACGATTGAAGTTTTCAGCGAAGTAGACAAAGGAAGCCTTTTCAGGGTTGAACTGGAATTTCGCATACCGGAGGGACAGGCGGATAAGCTGTTCTGGAAAGAAAACGGAATATCCCATGCGTTATCCGTTTCCGACAATGTGCAGGAAAACAAAGACATACAGGCGCTTATGGAGGATACCGGCATTGCGGTAGATACGGCGTCCGACGAAGAATTGGCCCTGTGTATGTTGCAGAATGAGGACGGTATGGAAACGGGTTATCATATGGTACTGTTCGATTGGGATGCGCCGTGTGCGGGCGGTATCCAAATGGTTAAAAAAATAAGAGAGGCCATGCCGGAAACCGCAGTTCTTGTTCTTATGGCGGATCAAGGCGCGGATGATATAGATGACCTGGAAGCTGTACTTCAAATGAAATATACGGGTATTCTCGCAAAACCGTTTTTTATTTCCGCCCTGAAAGAAAAAATTATGGAAATACAGGCAGAAGAATCAGGGGAGAACAGAGAAACGGAGCCGGAGGAAGATGACAGTCTGCAGGGCCTGCATTTTCTTGCGGCGGAGGATAACGAAATCAATGCGGAAATTCTGTCGGAAATTTTAGCAATAGAAGGTGCGAGTTGTGAAATCGCAGAAAACGGCAGACTGGCGTTGGAACGCTATACGGAATCCCGGGAAGGCGAATTTGACGCAATCCTGATGGATGTTCAGATGCCGGTGATGAACGGCTATGATGCAACGAGGGCAATCAGAGCGCTGGAACGTAAGGATGCAGGCGAAATACCGATCATTGCCATGACGGCCAACGCTTTTGCAGAAGACGAAAGAGAGGCATTAAACGCCGGAATGAATGTCCATCTGGCAAAGCCGATCGATGTGGAGCTGTTAAAGAAAGTCATAAAACAATATATTCCCGGAGAAAAAAGAGAATAAAGAAGGAGCGGGCAGGGAAAAGGAAGAAAATATGATAAAATGCAGTAAAAATATTATAAAAAAGGCGGCGGCGTTATGTCTGGCCGGGGCAGCCGTCATGGCCGTGACGGCCTGTGGAGAAAATCCGAATCTTAATCTGGTGGAAGAGGAAGAGACGGACACGCGGATTGTAAATCTGTTCAGTCCTATGGAAAAAACGAATCCAGATGCCGAGAACGTGGCAAGGAGCGCCGCAGATAAAACGATTGTTATGGCGGAAGAAGAACTTGGCGTGTCGGTAGGATATATCACTTATACCGCGGAAGACTATCAGGACAAAACATATGACGATGTGGCTCTTGACAGGGCACGCAACGATATGGATGATATTTACCTGCTGAATCCGGATGTTATTAAAACCCTGGGAGAAGAAGGAAAACTGATGGATTTATCGGGATTGGAATGTGTGGATAATCTGCGGGATGTCATAAAAACGGCAAATACGATTGACGGAAAACTGGTGGCGATTCCGCAGGAAGTGGTAGCCTACGGACTGTTTATCAATAAAGACATGTTTGACCGGTATCATCTGGAGCTGCCAGAAACGCCGGAGGAGTTTCTGGAATGCTGTAAAGTATTTAAGGAAAACGGAATCGAAACGCCGGTAGGGGCAAACCGCTGGTGGCTGGAGACTTTTGTTCTGGCACAGGCATATGCGGATTTATATAACGGCGGAAACACGGAGGCGGAAATTGCGGCGTTAAACAGCGGAGAAAGCAAATACAGCGATTATATGCGTTCCGGTTTTGAATTTCTGCAGGAGATGATTGACTGCGGCTATATCGATGCACAAAAGGCTTTGGTCAGCGAAGCAATCGAAGGCGAAGGAGCGGATTTTCTTGCGGGAAAAACGCCGATCGTTATGGCATATTGGGGAGCGGCTAATACGGATACCGCATATGGGAAAACGGATTTTAACATGACGGTTATCGGGTTTCCGAGCAGCCGGGGACAGATGCCGGTAATATCCATGACAGGCTTCGGCGTCGGCGCAGATGCGGAGCATGCGGAAGATGCGAGGCGCGTCATGGAAGTCATCCTGTCCGATGAAGCGATGCGGGTATATGCGGAAACCAATAAGGTAATTTCGCCTTCAAAAAATGTGGAAGTGGAATGTGTTCCCGCGTTAAAGCCGTTGAGCGGCAGGATAGAAGAAAATGTCTACGTCCTCGGCGCCAACGCGAATATGCAGGTGGAACAGTGGGGAAATACCTGTCTGATTGTCAGAGATTTGCTGGAAGGCGCCACAGTAGAGGAATGTATGGCGGAATTTGACAGGCTTCAGGAGGAATCTCTACGCTGACCCCGGCATTGACCCTGGCAGGCACTGACCCCCGGTGACTGAATTGCAACTATATAATTAACATTCTCAAAATATTATGGAAATTGCACAAAAAAATAGACTGTTTCCGCTCCGATCTGCTGTGGTTACAGTCTGTTTTTTTGTCTATTTTTACTAATGTCATATTTTCAGGCATGAAAAAGAAAAGGGTTTTGGTACCATTCCTAACCCCTGCCGAAGAGTACTAAACTCGAAAATACCTCGTTAAGTACTCTGTACGGCGTCCCCTTCCCCGAATCCAGGGGGACTGCAAGACGCGTCTTTATAACTCTGTCTCACGACTCTTTTTCCGCGTAACCTGTCACGCGATTCCAAGACTTTCCCTGTACGCTGTACTGCTCAGGCCGCCGAGTATTCTGCGGGGGTAGTTGTTTATCCATGTTTCAACCATAGCCACCTGCTGTTTTGTCACTTCATCAAAATTTGTTCCTTTGGGAAAGAATCTCCTGATCATGCGGTTGATATTCTCATTCGTGCCCCGTTCCCAGCTGCTATACGGATGGCAGTAGTAGACAGTCGTTCTGGCTCCCTTTGTGTATCTGCTCTTTTCAATGCCCCTGCTGTCAAGGAACTCACAGCCATTATCACAGGTGATCGTTTTAAACTTTTCCCGGAATTTCTTACTGCCGTATTTCCGTTCGAGCATGTTCAAAGCATGGACTACCGAAGAAGCTTTCTTATCCTTCATCTTAATGACGATCTCTTCCCGTGTCATCCGCTCGGAGAGCACGAGCAGGCAGGATTTCCCCTTGCCCTGTCCGCTGACAACGGTATCCATCTCCCAATTACCGTATTGTTTCCGCTCTAAGACAGCAGAGCTGCGTTCTTCGATAGAACGGCCCTTGCGGTTGTTGAGGGCAACGGCGGGAGCATCCGCTTTCTTTTTCTTCTTATCTTTTTTAGAAGCCAGGTCTTTATTCGAGATATGTAAAAATAAGCCCATATCAAGATAATTATAGATGGTCTTATAACAGAGGGTAGTAGAAAACGCTATCCCATGATTCTTCATGTATGAAAGAAGGGCTTCCGGGGAGTACTTTTCATCTTTTATCATATGTTCGATAAAGGCAACAAATTCATGGTCAGATCCTATTTTCAGATCGCGGCCGCGGTTGGAGACAGACTTTTCATAGACCAGCTGGGCATAGTCCGCTTTATATACATAAAATTCTTTCAGGAGCGTATCGATTTGTTTCACTGTACCACGCTTTATTTCCTTACGAAGCGTATGATATTTTATGCCGAGCCGCTCCGCGATATAGGAACAGCTGCGTTTTTCTTCCAGAAGGGTTTCTATTTTGTAACGTTCTCTCAGGGTGATATATTTTCCCATATGACAGACCTCCACTTTTTTCCGAGGCTGTCATAAAAAGAAATGTTTATAAAGGGTAAATAAACGCTGCGCGCCCTTTACAAACATTCCTTTTTATGCGGCTGGAAGCAGAGGTTTATTCCGATCATGGGCTGTAAGAAAGTTTCCTGTTGAATCATTTCGCTTTTAATCGTCAGGTTTTCGAAAACGCCCGTTTTTGAAACAGCCCCTTCCTGTCCTCCTTATGTCCTGTGGATTCGTGCACCGCTTTCTGTCAGATTTGCTGAAAGCAGCATAAATTATCCAGCTGATAAAATCAAGCACCGTAAAAATTTTTGGAAGAACATAAAAAATTTTTATCTATTTATTTAAAAATGAATTTTTAAATAAATTCCTTGATTTTATCAACCGGACAATTTATAAAACGCTGCACGCAAACCCGAAAGAAAGCGATACACGAAGCCAAAGGACAAAAGAAAGGAGGATAGAAAGGAGCAGTTTCAAAAACTACATACGACGCGCCCCTCAGAAGAGCTCAGCCAAAGCCAGAGGGAAAAACGAAAACGCTGGCCCATCGGCAGGACGGGGAGAAGGAGAAAACATGAATAAACAGGAAAAGAAAAGATTGGAACAATTAGCAGTCATGAAGATGGAAACAACACCGTATACGCTGATAAATGACTCTGTTGCATACAGGGCCGGATATATAAGAGCATTACTGGATTTACAGATAATAGACAACTTATCAGCCGCGAGAATGCTGATAAATATTGAAAACATGGAATGGTAAACAAACGCTGGCCCATCGGCAGGACGGGGAGAAAGGAAGAAACCATATGACGATAAAAGAACTCATTGAAAAACTGGAGACGGAATCTGACAAAAAAGTAAAAGAAGGAGAGAAAGCAAACGGAGTCCACGCATTGTTAGAGCACTGGTACAAAAATATGTGGAATTGTAAAGACTATAAAACAATGAGAATTTATGACGATCGTATATTCGGAATACTGATTGGCCTCAGCGGAGCCTATTTTATTACAGAATCCGAGTTTAATGATCTAGAGAAAGAGACGAGAGAATACAGTGACAAATGCCTGAAAAAAATACATGGCTTATAAAATCAAAAAGAGTAGGCGCAGGCCTACTCTTTCATTTGCAGGAGTAATACAAAAATCCGGCAGTCTGTCAGCATTAATCATTCTCCAAATCCAGCACCTCCTGAAAAGGAATCTCCGGATAACGTCCCTCCTGCGCGTATTCTTCCGGGGAATGGAAGCCGTAAAGGAAATCGTGCACCGATTCGCACCGGATAAGGCCGTTTTCACCGAATGTCTTTACAACATTGATACGTCTGAGGAAAGCATTCCATGTCTCTTCATATTCACGCTGGATATTGACATACTGATCTCGCAGGGACATGTTGCTGGTGATGTAAACTTTCGTATAACAGGCAACTTTATTGTTGTACCGGCAGGGAAGGTCAAGCGGGTAGCCGTCGAGATAATTGAGCATGTCCTGTATTTTGATATTTGAATGGAACTCTTCAAAAATCAGGATATCCTGTCCTTTGTATGTGTCAAAGGGGTGTTTGTAGTCTGTCACCCGGTAGACATTTTCATAGCCGTAGCGTTCCATGATAGTCCTTGTTTTTCCGGTTGCGGTTTTGCCGAACCAGTATTCCGTTTCCAGTTCCCGGAATTTATTCTTGAACTCTTCCGCCCGGAGCACCTGACGGCAGTTCTCTATCTTTTCAAGCTGTAACATGTACCCCGGATTGCTTTCGAGAATGTCATAATTGCTTAATCCGTCTTTAATCATGGCATAGAGCGCATTCAGATCGTTGCGTTTCCCCTGTTCTTCGATAGGGCATTCGCCAAACTCTTCAAAAGTGTTATGAAGGTTTGTTTCTTCCTTGTCGGTGTCCTTATATTTCCCTTCTTTGCGTATGTAGTCCCGGTTTTCCTGCGTAGTGCCGCGGCAGTAATCGATGTGGGCGGTTGGAAATTTGTTTTTTATCATTTGGAAACGCATGGGATTTTTCCGGTAAAGAAACAGGTGCGTGTGGTAGGTTCCTTCTTTACCGACTTCATCGCACATGCACCAGTAGCTTAAATCTTTAATTGTACTCATGGCGGCTTTTATGTTATCATGAGAAAACCCGAATTTTTCCGGATTATTAAAAGTAAGCAGCCACTTCCGAGACTGTGTTTTGTCATTCATGTTATCCCCTAAATGTTACAAAAGTTATAATGTTACAGAAGATGTTACAAAAAATGTTACAAACAAAAATACGATAAATCCGGCAAAAACTAAAAAATGTTACATGTTACAGAAGTTCACAAGGGTAATACTAGGCCTTGTGAACTTCCGCGCCCTTGACAGCAGGAACCCGTGCACCAGCCTGAAAGTCCCAACGGCGGTGTAGCCACCGCCGCAGGAACAGGCTGAACGGTGCACCCCTACTGTAAAGGGTCCGCTTACGCCGCTGAACGCTGTCAGTCTGCCACAGCCCGGCGGGGGCTGCAGAAGCCTGACCCGCCGCACTGTGTCAGCCAAACAGCTTATAGCTGTCATAAAAAGCATAATATTTTTTTCCTATAAAAAACTGGGAATACTCTTTTGCGTCTTTCTTGCGGTAGGCACTTTTTAAAGTGCAATCCCGGCAGATACGGATAAAGAGTTTTCCGCCGCATAAAAGCCCCATGAGACGTCCGAGGAATTTCATGGACGAGACACAGCGGCATTCAATCTCTTTCTGCAGTAACTCCCGTATCTGCTTATCAACGTCACTGTCATCCTGAGCAATCAGATAAACAGTATAGCCCAGCTTCCGATGCTGACGGAAAAAGGAACACCATGACAGGCGGTCACGGGAATTGTAAGTGCGTGCATTAAACAGGTCAGCGCATTCATCAAAGACAAGAAGTGTCTGCCCTTCCCTGACGCGTCCTTTATGATCTGAACGGTGAAAGTTATTTGCAAATCCCCAAAGACCGTCAATGTAGGAAAATTCCCGTTTTTTGGGGTCGATGCCGCTATAAGCGTTTGTCAGCCATTCCGCATTCGGGACATAGAGAAAGCGGCCGAGTTTTTCCGGGTGGCGGCACCCGGAAAAGTAATCCATGTTGATTTCAAAGTTTGCGATAACATTTTTTCCCCGCCTGATGGCTTTACAGATATATTCGGCGGCAGTCAGGGATTTGCCGCCGCCGGGCCTTCCGTTAATAAAATAAATCATGTGAAATACTCCTTTCAGATAATCAGAATTTAATCACCGCCGCCGAGAATGGAGCCAACGATGCCGATAAGTCCGGTTATTTTCTTCAGAATCAGTTTGACAATAATTTCCTTCACAATCACAAAAATAAGATAAAGCCCCATACATGAAATCCAGGCCTGAATCAGAACAAGCACAATATCAACAGGCAGAAACCAGTTGAAATAATCCAGGGGGAGCTCACTTGCGGAAAGCTCCCCAATAATACCTGTAAAGGGCGAATCCGGAAGAAGGCCGATAATCGTAAGCAGTATCCATTTGATCAGTTTTATCATGATATTCCTCCCCACGCATTATTAATCAGCTGCATCACCATAGCAGTAAATTTCATAAGTGCAACCGCAAATATCAGGGAAATAAATACACGGAGCACAGTACTAAGCGGCTGAAAATCAGCCATGTCAATAATAATCGTTTCTTCTATGCCGAGTGATTCGACAGCAAGAGGGAGCTCAAAGTGCGGTACAGAGCCGGCGGAGGAATAAAGCTGTATATTGCCAGTATCAGCGGAAATAACAGCGGAACGGCTTTCCGGCGTACTGACAAATACATTAAAAAGACTGTACAGGTCGTGTGGAATGCAGAACGGAAATTTGGCCGTCAATGCGGAAGCAATATCAGAAAAAGAAGCGGAAAGCGAATCCGCAACAGCCTGAGAACCGTTCTGAGGGTCTTTCCAGACATCGTTTATCATGTCGGACAGGTCCAGATGCTCGTCATCCGGTTTTACCTGTTCTGCGAAAATAAGGTCCTGTATGGAAGCCAGTATACTGTCGAGATAAGCCAGTACAGAATCAAGGTAACTGGAAAGAGTGTCCAAAAGGCCGTCACTGCCGTCATCACCGCCGGGAGTATTTCCGCCGGGATTACTGCCGCCGCCGATATCGTCCATCTTGTCCAAGATTTTATCAACGAGGCTTTCCAGATCTTCCTCAGTTAAACTGTCTTCCTTATCCCCAATTAAATCTTTCAGATCGTCGAAAAAGGAATCGTATTTGCCGTCCAGATATTTTTCAAGTTCATCGAAGGATACTTTTATTTCGCCGGGGTCTTCGTAGAAGCCGGAGCCGAAATAAACAGAACGCTGGCCGGCGGTATAATTTTTCAGGGCATTCAGGGAGTTAAATACTTTCATCTTGCGGCCGTCTACGGAATACAAAACATAAGAATTATCCATCTGACTGCCTACACCTGGAATCCAGCCAATCGTAGAAATATTTGGCGCCAAAAGTCCTTCTTCCCCTTCCTCATAAGAAGAAAATGTTTTATAAGAAACATAACCGGAATCATCAACATATCTGGTTTCAAATCTATAAGTAAGAAATCGTATTTCACTCCATGAAAAAGTATCATAAAAACGAACCCTGACCCTGGAAACGAGAGAACCAGAGTTTAAAACAAGAGAAACAGCATTATCAGTAGAAAAAGGGCGTACAATATTAAAAGATGATGTTCCGCTTCGTTCGCCCGAAACACTAATACATCCGGCCTCCATAACTAAATTTTTAAATGAATTATACTTATAAGAAGTTGGAAACATAGTAGGAGAAATACTATGGATATCCGTTGTAGGAAGCAGTCCAAAGCCGTTTTGCTCTTCGGCGTATTCGAGAAGGGCTTGCTTGAAGGCAGAAGTTAAGTCTTCAGAAAAAATCATGCTATAATTGCCGTTTTCGTCCGGCTCTTCCGAAATAGAAATATGTTTGGAAGTAAAATATTCTTTCATATCAAAATAATTTGTCATAAAGGAACCGAAATTTCCATCAGTAAGACATTTTAATTCCGACGTTAAAAAACCTAAAATAAGAGGAATTTTATCAGAACCTAAATAATCATTTTCAAACCACTCTTCCCTATCTGGCCTAGTGCTACTGCTAGAGCCACCCCCGCCATGAGAAGAATCAGAAGCACAAACAGTTATATTTGTTTGAAAAAAAGATAAAAAGAAAAATATAATAGATAAGAAAACCGGAAATAATTTCAATCGAAAATTCATGTAACACCTCCAAAAAAATAAGAAGCAAAAACTTGCTTCTTACCAATTCAGAAGTTTACGAATTAATTTTACTAAAAAAATAGTAAATGCGACAACAGATAAAACGACAATTAATAAAAAAGCAACAATAAAAAAGGCCATAAGAATACATAAAATCAGTCTAACAATATCCCAGTCGCTCATAATACCACCCCCTTACGGGAAGTATAGCAAGTTTTCCATATTCAGTTAAGATACCGCGCAAAATTAGCACGGTTTCGAGCAAAAATAACACAACTTTTATAATAAATGTTTCGGTTTTATTCCTCTCTGTTTTCTTCCCGTATCTGTTCACCCCTTACCATGTCAATCATGATATACAGCACAATCAATATAGACAGTACCGGAAGGGCTAGCAGTGATGCTATAAACACAGCTGCTTTTATGAATGCCATAAGCATGTTTCCTTTCTTCCGTTATCCATGTCTCCTAATGGCCGGCAGCGCTGTGACACGCCACCGGCCTGTCCGTAACCTTAATTCGCTACTGATTTAAAGAAACGGATGCCCAGACGGATTGCAAGGAATCCGCCCATGATAACCAGCCCGGCAGGCAGTGCAGTTGACATCATGGATGCAACATCGTTTTGTACCTGGGTAACCGCTGTGGAAAATGCGGTTTTCAGGCCTTCCGTTATCAGGCTTGTGCTTGTGCTTGCTAATACATAAAACGGCATGTCTTTTCTCCTTTCCGTTTCCCGTTAAGAAACTATCTGTTATTTATTCCCAATAAGCTTATTGACTTACAGATACCGTAAGACAGCAGGGCAAACACCGTGCACAGTGCAAAACCAGCGGCGATTCCTTCCAGAATAAAGGGAATGATTTCTTCTTCCACTATGCACAGTATCTGTTCTGCCATTTCCACTGTGATTCCTGTTATCATTTAAAACGCTCCCATATCATTCCTGCCACCTGTATGCCTGCAGTGCAGGCACACAGGAAAAGCACGCCTAACAGTACCGTTATTGTATAAACATCCATTTTTTCAGATACTTCTTTGTTTTTCTGTTCTTCAGCCTTCCATTCAGTCCATGCTTCATAATACAGACTGTCTGCCGAACGGCCTGCGGCCGTTTCCGCATAAATCCTTTCCAGCAGTTCCAGTACGGCTGTTTCCGTTTCACTGGGCAGAACTTCCATATCTGTTTCGGATTCTTCTTCCGGTTCCTCTTCGGGAGTCAGCGCTTCCACCAGTGCGTCAAGCCTTTCCAGAAGTTCCCCCTGTTCGGTTTCTTCGGGCAGGGGGGCTTCCGATTCTGTCATGTCATTCGTTCCGGTGCTGTTTCCCGATACAGTTTCCGTGATTCCTGTCTGCGGCAGTTCCTGTTCCACGCCGCTTCCTTCCATGTATTCTTCCATCGGTCTTTCCTTTCAGGCTTCATAGCTGATAAACAGCAGAAGCAGGCTTCCAAGCGGCACATAGTCCACTCTATATGCAAGCTGTTTGTTCGCAAGCCTTGTCAGCTCACATTCAAGACGCGCCTCTATCTGGTTTCCGAAATCTTTCGGATCGGGTTTGTTATATGTTCCAAAAGCAAGCACTTCGTAACGGAGTTCTTTTCCTCTCCGGGGGAAAGATTCCGGCTCCTTTTCCGGAATAAGGGTTTCCCTTCCGGCGGCTTTCTTTTTGAAAAATGGAAGAACTTTTTTTCTGATCAGAATAACGATAAATGCAGTAATGACAATAAGATATATCAATGCTTTTAAATTATCCAATCTGCCATCCTCCGCTTAGTTTTTGCCGTTTTCTTTTCCTTCTTTGTTTTCGACTCTGACAGCGGGCCTTAATACGACCACATCCGAAAGCGTTGCTTTTCCTTCGAAACCCGGTTCATATAAGAAATCACATTCATCTCCCGGTTTTAAGCCGTAGTCTTTATAGGAAAATTCAGTGCCTACCGCCAGTCCGGCGCAGTCACTGTTTTCTGCCTCATAGCCGGTAAAGGCTTTCTGAAAATAGTACTGGCAGAAGTCCTTTCCGTTTTTTGTCTTTGCTTTCTTGATTCCACTGATGAATACTTTCATGCTTTTCCCTCTTTTCCTTTTTTTCTGCTTTTTCTCTGTTCTTTTTTATAATAAATGTGCACTTTATTATCTGTAATCTGCCTTTTATGTCAGAGTCTTTTTTTCTTCCCAGTCTGTTCCGTATTTTTCATTAAATTCCTCAAGTGAAGCACAGCCGATTTCGTAATCAACATCCATGATGAAATAAGATTCTTCGTAAGTATTACACAGGCCCAGTTTGCATCTTCTTGGCATTTCCCTTCTTTCAAAATCACATTTTCTACATCCGGCTGGTACATATCGTTTCAATGTACATCTATCCTTTCTGACTTTTTACAAAAAAGCCCGCATAGACTTTGCATATTTTTTTATTCGTTAAAAACCATTTCCTTCGTCCGGGGACTGCGGAGCAGATGAGTAAGGAATCTGCCCCGCAAATGAACAACAAAGGCGATAAAGTCACCTTCTATGTCAAAGTCCTTTTTATTGGACTATGAACATACTAATTTTTTTCTTAATTTTAATTTTACAACCGGCACCGGTGACCCCGGTGGAAAAATTTAGTTGACAAACCGGTCCGCGCTATGTATAATAATTTGAGTGTGAATAGGAGTCAGATATGTTCATTAATCTAACTGAAGTATTAACGTCCGAGGACAAAGTGCTTTCGATACAGGCAGAGGCAGACATGACGGAAGTTTCCGTCGGCGGAGAGGACTTCAAAATTCTTGAGAAGCCGCCGATTTGTCTGACTTTTACCAATATCGGTAAAGGAAAGGCGCTGGTGGAAGGAAAGGCCGGAATCAGAGTTGCCATGAACTGCGACAGATGTTTGAAACCTGTCGAAGAAGAGATGATGCTTCGGTTTTCCAGAGAAGTCCATGCGCCGGATGCAGTTCCGGAACAGGCGGAGGAAGACGGCAGCGATGACCAGAGCTTTATGGACGGTTATCAGATGAACGTAGAAGACTTGCTGAACAATGAGATTATCATCAACTGGCCAAGTAAAGTCCTTTGCAGACCGGACTGTAAGGGAATCTGCATACAGTGCGGAAAGGATTTGAATACCGGGGCATGTGAATGCGATACATTTGTTCCAGACCCACGGATGGCCGTGATAAAAGATATCTTTCATGCGAATAAGGAGGTGTAACGATGTCTATATGTCCTAAGAACAAATCTTCCAAAGGAAGAAGAGATAGGAGAAGAGCAAACTGGAAAATGACTGCTCCTACATTAGTGAAATGCAGCAAATGCGGCGCATTAATGGTACCCCACAGAGTATGTAAGAAGTGCGGCACATACAACAAAAAAGAAATTATTGCTGTTGATTAAGCTGAACAAAGAGATTTTCAATCACAATTTAAGAAGCGCAGAGAAATCAAGGGATTGTAAGTACAGATCAACCTTGATTTTTTTGTTTTAACGAAAAGCCGTATTTACTTTTTGGCTTTGTTTTCGGGTCATTTTATGGTAAAAACTTGATTTTTACGGGACAGTCTAGTATATTAATATATGATATCCTGCAGGATGTCTGGCAGACTGAGGAAGGAGCATGGGTAAGAGCATGGGAGAATATGTGAAAGTAGCGGTAGACGCGATGGGCGGCGACAACGCGCCTGCGGAAATCATCAAAGGCGCGGTAGAAGCTGTTCAGGAAAGCAGCAGGGTTAAAGTTTATCTGGTAGGAAAAGAAGATGTCATGAAGAATGAGCTTGCCGGATACACATACCCGGAAGAACAGATTACGCTTGTTCCTGCAAACGAAGTCATTGAAACGGCGGAACCGCCGGTTATGGCGATTCGGAAGAAAAAAGATTCTTCGCTCGTGAAGGCTCTTTATCTTGTCAAGGACGGAACCTGCGACGCATATGTGTCTGCCGGAAGCAGCGGAGCGACGTTAGTCGGAGGACAGGTTATTGTAGGACGTATCAAAGGGGTGGAGAGACCGCCGCTTGCGCCGCTTATTCCGACGGAGAACGGCTGCGCGCTGTTAGTGGACTGCGGCGCCAATGTGGATGCGAGACCTTCGCACTTGGTACAGTTTGCCAAAATGGGTTCAATTTATATGGAAAATATTGTGGGCATCAGAAATCCGAGGGTAGCAATCGTCAACATCGGTGCGGAGGAGGAGAAGGGCAATGCGCTCGTCAAAGAAACGTTTCCTCTTTTGAAAAACTGTCCCGATATCAATTTCATCGGAAGCATTGAAGCCAGGGATATTCCGGCGGGAATGGCGGATGTTATCGTGTGTGAGGCATTTGTCGGCAATGTCATCCTGAAGCTGTATGAAGGGGTCGGCGGTACGTTGATTAAGAAGATAAAGACCGGTATAATGACTTCTCTGCGGGGCAGGATCGGGGGATTTCTCGTCAAGCCTGCTCTGAAGGAAACTTTGAAAGATTTTGAACTGGAACAGTACGGAGGCGCACCGATGCTTGGCCTGAACGGCCTGGTCGTTAAGACGCATGGCAGTTCCAAATCCGTTGAGATAAAAAATTCGATTTTACAGTGTATCATGTTCAAAGAACAGAAAATCAACGATAAAATCAGAGAGAAAATTACCGTACAGGATTGAGAAAGGCTGGCTGCAAATGGAATTTGATAAGTTAAAGCAGGTCATTGCAAATGTGCTGAGTGTGGATCCGGAAGAAATTACGATGGAAACGACTTTTATGGAAGATCTGGGAGCCGATTCGCTGGATATCTTTCAGATCGTTATGGGAATTGAGGAAGAATTTGATATAGAAATTCCGGCTGAAAAGGTGGAACATATAGCGACGGTAGAAGAAGCGGTTCATTTGATCAAAAGCGCAGTTAAGGCGGCGGAATAGAAGAAAAAACCCTTTCTGAAAGGGTTTTTTTAGTTTGTGGAGGTACCAATGCAGCAAAAACCGTTGGAAGAATTAGAAGAAAAAATCGGGTATCATTTTGAAAATAAATTACTGTTGCGGCAGGCGTTGACGCACAGTTCTTTTGCGAACGAACAGAAGGTCAATAAGTATGAGGACTATGAGCGGCTGGAATTTCTGGGAGATGCGGTGCTTGAGCTGGTATCCAGCGAATTTCTTTTTCAGGAAAACAAAGAAATGCCGGAAGGAAAGCTGACGAGAATGCGGGCTTCCATCGTCTGTGAACAGGCATTGGCTTATTGTGCGAAGCAGTTTGGCTTAGAGGCACATATTCTGCTCGGCGTAGGAGAAGAGCGGACCGGAGGCCGGACGAAGGACTCCATTATTTCGGATGTAATGGAGGCGATTATCGGGGCAATTTACCTCGACTGCGGCATGAAACAGGCGGCGGAATTTATTCATCGTTTTGTCCTTTCCGATTTGGAACACAAAAAACTGTTTTACGATGCCAAAACGATTTTGCAGGAAGTCGTACAGCAGAAAAATGAAGGGAAGCTCCATTATGAACTGATTCGCGAGAGCGGCCCGGATCATGATAAACTTTTCGTGGTGGAAGCCAGAATCGACGAAAAGAAGATCGGTGAAGGAACGGGAAAAACAAAAAAAGCGGCGGAGCAGCAGGCGGCTTATGAGGCGCTCGTTTCTCTGAGAGGATAAATGCGGGGTATTTATGTATTTAAAAAGTATCGAAGTACAGGGTTTTAAGTCTTTTGCAAATAAAATCAATTTTAAATTTCACAATGGCATTACAGGAATCGTAGGACCGAACGGCAGCGGAAAGAGCAATGTTGCCGATGCGGTAAGATGGGTGCTTGGGGAGCAGCGTATCAAGCAGCTTCGGGGCGCATCCATGCAGGATGTTATTTTTTCGGGAACGGAGATGCGCAAGGCGCTCGGCTCCGCGTATGTGGCGATTACACTGGACAATACCGATCATCAGCTTTCCATTGATTACGACGAAGTTACGGTGTCGAGGAGGCTGTACCGCTCCGGTGAAAGCGAATATATGATTAACGGCACGATATGCCGCTTGAAAGACGTCAACGAACTTTTTTATGATACGGGTATCGGTAAGGAAGGATATTCGATTATCGGTCAGGGACAGATCGACAAAATTCTGAGCGGTAAACCGGAAGAACGCCGGGAACTTTTCGACGAAGCGGCGGGCATCGTGAAATTCAAGAGAAGAAAATACGCGGCGCAGAAGAAGCTGGAAGACGAGAAACAGAATCTCGTCCGCGTCAACGATATATTGTCGGAGCTGGAGAAACAGACGGGGCCTTTGGAAAAGCAGTCCGAGAAGGCGAGAATCTATTTAAGAAAAAAAGAAGAGCTGAAAACATTGGATGTCAATGTGTTTCTGCTTGAAAATGTCAGTATCAAAGAACAGCTTGACGCTGTCGATGAGAAACTGCATATTGCAAACGATGATCTGGAAGATACAACGCAGAAATATGAACACATCAAAGAAGAGTATGAGCAGATAGAGAGCAGAATCGAACAGCTCGACCAGGCGATAGAGCAGGCCAGGGCGACGCTGACCGATACGGGCGTTATGCGTTCCAAATTAGAGGGTGAAATGAATGTCCTGAAGGAGAAGATTCATTCGGTCGAAGGGAACGAAGAACATTTGAAGACCCGCATCCAGACGATCGAAACGTCTATCCGGGAGAAAGACCAGGAAAAGGAAGGAATCGAACAAAAAAAGGCTCAGATCGATGAAAAACTGACCGTATTGCAGCAGGCGAGGGCGGAAGCCGGGAAACTGCTGGAAGATGTGCAGGGCAGAATCGAAACATTAAATAATAATATCGAAAACGGTAAGAATACCATTATCGGCGCGTTGAATAACAGAGCCACCATCAAATCCAAGATGGGAAGTTATGATACGATGCTGGAGCAGATTCAGATTCGTAAGGCGGAGCTAAATTCCCGCCTGCTGCGCGCCAAATCGGATGAAGCGGCTCACACGGAAACGATCAGGAGTCTGGAAGAAGAATTTGAAAAGATCAATCAGGCGATTCAGGAATTGCGCGACAGGCAGGAAGTATCGGAAGAAAAACTTGCGGGCATGCGGGAAGAATTGGCGGATAAAGACCAGAAGCTCAGGGACACCCAGGTTTCCTACCATCAGGAAAAATCGAAACTGGATGCGCTCTCCAATCTGACGGAACGCTACGAAGGCTACGGCGGCGCGGTCAAGGCCGTTATGGAACAGAAAACAAAGAAAAAGGGAATTATCGGTGTCGTTGCGGATATCATCCAGGCCGAAGCCAGATACGAAACGGCGATTGAGACGGCGCTCGGCGGCAATATCCAGAATATCGTGACGGAAAATGAAGAAACGGCCAAGAGTATGATCGCCTATTTAAAGAGCAGCCGTTCCGGGCGTGCCACGTTTCTTCCTCTTACCAGCATTAAGAACCCGCAGGAGTTTAAAAATACGGATGCCCTGAAAGAAAAAGGCGTAATCGGTATGGCGGATGAGCTTGTGAAGGTAGACGGAAAATACCGCGATGTAGCGAAATCCCTGCTCGGCAGAATTCTTGTTGTGGATAACATTGACAATGCGGTGAAGATTGCAGCGAAATTCCGGCACAGTCTCAGAATGGTCACGATCGAAGGGGAACTGCTTGTTCCGGGCGGCGCTATCAGCGGCGGTGCCTATAAGAACAACAGCAATCTGCTGGGCCGGCGGCGTGAGATGGAAGAGCTGGAGAAAAAAATAAAACAATATGTGATGGAAATCGACCGTTTACTGGAGGATATCGAAAGCACCAAAACGGCAAGAAACAAGCTGCGCCTCGAGATTGAGGATATCAAGGGACAGATGCAGCGGAAATTTATTGAGCAGAATACGGCAAGGCTCAATGTGGAACAGGCCAGGGAACGGAAGAACGAGGCGGCGGAAGGCTCCGAGGAGTTGCAGACGGAAGAGGCGGAACTGGAAACACAGATCCGGGACATTCAGGAGAACAAAAAAGCAATTTTACTGGAACTGGAATCTTCCGAAACGCTGGAAAAAGATACGGAAATACAAATTGAAGGATATCAGCGGCAGCTGGAGGCGGAACGGGCGGAAGAATCGGTACAGGCGGCGAAAGTGTCCGAATGGGATGTGGAAGTAGAAAAAATCCTGCAGCAGGCGGAGTTTCACAGGCAGAACATTGCGCGTATCGAAGGTGAGACCGGCCGCCATGAACTGGAACTCAAAGAGGTTCAGGAGAGTTTACAGGCCGGCCGGGAAGATGTGGAACTGAAAAAGGAAAGCATCCTGGAAATTGAAAAAACAATTCTCGCATCCCATACGACCCAGACCGAGACGGAAGAAAAGCTGAAAGAAGATATTGCTTCCAAAGAAACGCTTTCCGCAAGACAGAAGAACTTTTTTAAGGAAAGGGAAGAACTGTCCGGGCAGATGAATGCGCTCGACAAGGAAGTGTATCGTCTGGGCAGCCAGAAGGAAAAACTGGAAAATTCCATCGAATCCCAGATCAACTACATGTGGGACGAATATGAAATAACCTTATCCGACGCGGCTTCTCTGCGAAACGAAGAAATGGATGACCTGCCGGCGATGAAAAAAGACATTTCCCGCTTAAAAGACGAGATCAGAAAACTGGGAGACGTCAATGTCAATGCCATCGAGGATTATAAAAACCTGATGGAGCGGTATACGTTCTTAAAAACCCAGCATGACGATCTGGTGGAAGCGGAACAGACGCTGCTCGGCATCATCGAAGAACTGGATACTTCCATGAGGAAACAGTTTAATGAAAAATTTGCGGAGATCAACCGGGAATTTGATAAAGTGTTCAAGGAGCTGTTCGGCGGCGGAAAGGGAACGCTGGAGCTGATCGAAGACGAAGACGTGCTGGAGGCGGGCATCCGCATTATCGCGCAGCCGCCCGGAAAGAAGCTGGTAAACATGATGCAGATGTCGGGCGGTGAGAAGTCGCTGACAGCGATCTGCCTGCTGTTTGCAATCCAGAATCTGAAGCCGTCACCGTTCTGTCTGTTAGACGAGATCGAGGCGGCGTTAGACGAAAACAATGTAGCCCGCTTCGCAAAGTATTTACATAAGCTGACAAAAAATACGCAGTTCATCGTTATCACGCACAGGCGCGGAACGATGGAGAAAGCGGACAGGCTTTACGGTATTACTATGGAGGAAAAAGGCATTTCGACGTTAGTCAGCGTAAATTTAATCGATAAGGAACTGGATGATTGATGAGTGAAGAAAAAAAAGGCTTTTTTGCCAGATTAAAAGAAGGATTAACCAAAACAAGGAATAACATCGTGCGCGGAATCGATTCCGTGTTCAGCGGCTTTTCCCATATTGACGAGGATTTTTACGAAGAGCTGGAAGAAATTCTGATCATGGGCGATATCGGCGTTAATGCGACGGAAGCGATCCTGGAAAGACTGCGGGAGCAGGTTCGGGAGAATCATATTAAAGAACCGGCCGATTGCCGGGAATTTCTGATTCAGAATATTAAGGAGCAGATGCAGGTGGGCGAAACGGCTTATGAATTTGAGCAGAAACAGTCCATCGTACTCGTGATCGGCGTCAACGGTGTCGGAAAAACAACTTCTGTCGGAAAACTGGCCGGCAAATTAAAGGCACAGAACCGGAAAGTGATGCTGGCGGCGGCGGATACGTTCCGGGCGGCGGCGGGCGAACAGCTGACGGAATGGGCGCGCCGGGCAGGCGTGGAAGTGATCGGCGGGAAAGAAGGAGCGGATCCGGCCAGCGTGATCTATGACGCGGTAGCGGCGGCGAAAGCGAGAAATGTGGACGTCCTTTTGTGTGATACGGCGGGCCGTCTGCATAATAAAAAGAATCTGATGGAAGAGCTGAAAAAAATAAACCGCATCATCGATAAGGAATTTCCGGATGCGCACCGGGAAAACCTCGTCGTGCTGGACGGTACAACCGGCCAGAACGCGTTGCAGCAGGCGAGAGAGTTTGGCGAGGCAGCAGAACTGACCGGCATTATTTTAACGAAAATGGACGGTACGGCGAAGGGCGGCATTGCGGTGGCAATCCAGTCGGAATTACAGATTCCGGTAAAATACATCGGCGTCGGAGAGACAATCGACGATTTGCAGAAATTTGACGCGGAACAATTTGTGAACGCGCTGTTTGAGCATATTTCATAGAATGTCCGCGCCGGCGGTGCAGGACATAAAGAACACGGTTAATACAGGAAAGGGGCAGGAAGATGGAGCTTACGTTAGAGAAATTTGAAGAAGCATGTGAGGTCGTGAAGAAGGTCACAATGGAGACCAAACTGGTGTACAGCGATTATTTCAGCGCGCAGACGGGAAACAAAGTATACCTGAAACCGGAGAACATGCAGTTTACCGGGGCCTATAAACTGCGCGGCGCTTATTATAAAATGAGTACGCTGTCGGAGGAAGAGCGGCAGAAGGGCCTGATTACGGCATCGGCGGGAAATCATGCGCAGGGCGTTGCCTATGCGGCCAAATGCTACAACGTAAAAGCGGCCATTGTCATGCCGACAACGACGCCGCTCATCAAGGTCAACAGAACGAAGGGCTATGGAGCGGAAGTTATTCTGTACGGCGATGTCTACGACGAGGCGTGTACATATGCTTATCAGCTTGCGGAAGAAAGAGGATATACGTTTGTTCATCCTTTTGACGATCTGGACGTGGCGACCGGACAGGGAACGATCGCGATGGAGATCATCAAGGAACTTCCGCTCGTAGACTATATTCTCGTGCCGATCGGGGGCGGCGGACTGGCGACCGGTGTGGCAACCCTGGCAAAGCTGCTGAATCCCAAGATTCAGGTAATCGGCGTGGAGCCGGCGGGAGCAAACTGCATGCAGGCGTCCGTAAAGGCCGGAAAAGTAACGACGCTCGACAGCGTCAATACGATTGCGGACGGCACGGCCGTAAAAACGCCGGGGACAAAGATTTTTCCCTATATCAGCCAGAACCTGGACGACATCATTACGGTGGAAGACGAAGAACTGGTTGCGGCCTTTCTGGATATGGTCGAAAACCATAAGATGATCGTGGAAAATTCGGGTCTGCTTACCGTGGCAGCGCTAAAACAGCTTCATGTTAAAAATAAAAAAGTTGTTTCCATTTTAAGCGGCGGCAACATGGATGTGATTACGATGTCTTCCGTCGTACAACAGGGACTTGTCCTGCGGGACAGGATTTTTTCCGTGTCGGTGCTTCTTCCGGATAAGCCGGGCGAACTGTCAAGGGTAGCCGATGTGATTGCGAAGCAGAGCGGAAACGTTATTAAACTGGAACATAACCAGTTTGTTTCCATTAACAGAAATGCGGCCGTTGAGCTGCGCATTACGATGGAAGCCTACGGAACGGAACACAAGAATCAGATTATTCAGGCCCTTGAGGAAAGCGGATATAAGCCGAGAGTGGTTCGTGCGAGCATATAAATTACAAAAGCTTTTTCATTCAGCTCTTTGCGGCGGAACGGTTTTTGTGCCTGGGATGCGGACCGTGGACAGGAGGAACGCCGGTATCTTGGCAGGCCGTGGGAACGGGGACGGCGGGAATAAGATACCGGATAATCCATATACTGTATTTGTGGACCGGCAAAAGGAAAAAGAGCGGATATAGAACTGGCTGCGGATAGGGAATGGATGTCCGCAGGAGCGGACGAGAGGTATCAGGATGAAAAAGCAGATTTTTAAAAATTACAGTATTATCACAGTGATGGCGTTTCTCAATGCGGCGGCGATCAGTCTGTTTATCGATCCGCATAATCTGGCGCCGGGCGGGGTGACGGGCATTGCAATCATCATCAGCAGATTTCTTCCGGTGGAAACCGGTACGCTGATCTTTTCTCTGAATGTTCCGATCCTGTTGTTTTCGATCTGGCAGTTTGGCATTCGCTTTACGATATCGACGATTTATGCAACGGGTATGATTTCTGCATTTACCAATCTGTTAGCGCCTCTGGGGCCGGCGACGGACGATATTCTGCTGGCAGTACTGGCAGGAGGCGTGCTGTACGCGATTTCCATCGGTTTGATTATGAAAGCCGGGGCGACCACAGGCGGCATGGATATTATCGTTAAATGGCTGCGTTTAAAGCTGCCTTATTTAAAGACGGGAGTGCTTTTTTTCATCACGGATGCTATAATCATAAGTGTATCGGGAATTGTGTTCAAAGATCTCGATGTGGCCCTGTATGCGGGCATTATCGCCGTTGTCAACTCTTTTATGCTGGACATTGTCCTATATGGAAAAGATGAAGCAAAATTACATTATATTATCAGCGATAAGGCGGATGTCATTACGGACAGGCTTTTAAAAGAACTGGATATCGGTGTAACACAGATCGAAGGCCGCGGTGCGTTCAGCGGAAAAGAGAAAAAAGTACTGATGTGTGTCATAAAAAAACCGGTGTCGCCGCGGGTGGAAAATATTGTCAGGGAAGAAGACGCCGAGGCGTTTATGGTGATTACGAGCGCAACAGAGATTTTTGGAGAAGGCTACAAGAGTTATTTTGGGGACAGGATTTAAACGAAAAACAGTCAATAAGTCCGATAAAACGTATATCGGCGCGGGCTGCGGATACGGAAGGTATTACATGCAGCGATGAGGAGTATATATGCGGAGAAAAAAAGTACAAATGAGAAGAAAGACCAGAAAACAGCGGAGGACCGAGAACGGCATATTGTTCGGTTCTATTATTCTCTGTATCGTGACGCTGTCTGCGGTTACGCTCTGTCTGATTTTGGTTTTTAATTACCGGGCCGCCCAGATCGAAACGGAACGGATGCGCGATGAGATTGCAAGGCTTCAGGAAAATTATACGCAGGAAGAAGTAGACGCCATGATTGCCAGCGAAAAGGAAAACGCGGCGCTTACCGCTTCGCTGGAAACGGAAGACGCGCTGCTTTTAAGAATGAAAGAGCTGATGCTTTCCGGCGATGGCGCGGTTAATATGCTACGCCAGTTTTTCCCGGATGAAATTGTACTCGTTGACAATACCCAGTATTATTTTTTCCCGATTCAGGATAATCTTGCGAAACATGCCTTTTTGCCGGAGAACTTTGTCCTTACGGAAGATGAACTGATTGAATACTACGATAACGGAGAGCTCATATCCCATAAGGGAATCGATGTTTCCAGATATCAGGAGGAGATTGACTGGTCAGCGGTTGCGGGCAGCGGCGTGGAGTATGCTTTTATCAGGCTCGGCATCCGGGGGTATACGGAAGGCGAGATCAAAGAGGACGATACTTTTGAATATAATATAAACGGCGCGCTCGATAACGGCATCGAGGCGGGCGTATACTTTTTTACGCAGGCCATCAGCGTTGAGGAAGCGGAAGAAGAAGCACAGTTTGTTCTGGATGCCATAGAGCCTTACGATGTGACTTATCCCGTCGTACTGGATGTGGAGGCAGTTAATCAGGACAACGCCAGGACGAAAGATCTGACGAAGGAAGAACGGACGGAATACTGTATTGCCTTCTGCGAGAAGATCAGACAGGCGGGCTATACGCCGATGATTTATGGAAATCTGAAATCCTTTATGCTGATGCTCGATATGGAAAAGCTGGAGGATTATGATAAATGGTTTGCTTATTATGACGATCAGTTATATTTTCCCTATAATGTCAGAGTATGGCAGTATACCGATACCGGAAGCATAGAGGGCATCGATACGGATGTGGATATCAATATCAGTTTTGGAAATTTTTCAGGTGAATGACGACGCCTGCCGGGCGTTCGTAACGGTATGCCTGAACGCGTGAAAGGGGCAGGGAGGCTCTTGGAGGAAAAGAATCTGGAACAGTATGAAAAGACCGGGTTTCTGGCAGGGGCCTGTAAATTGTTCCATATAAAAGACTGTATACAGCGGGATTTTCCGTTTCATTATCATGATTTTTATAAAATTATTTATTTTGCGGGCGGAAATGTCAGGTACAGGATAGAGGGGAAGACCTATCGCCTGAAGCCCCATGATTTTGTTCTGGTGGACTACCATGCAATCCATAAACCGGAGATCGAAGGCGGCGTTCCTTACGAGCGGTATATTATTTATCTGTCCGAAGAATTTATGAATCATAAGAATAAGCAGGGGGAGTGCCTGAAACACTGTTTTGATTTGGCGGGACAGAAAGGAAATCATGTGCTTCATTTCGCACCGGGAAGTTACGAAAATTTATTGGGCTGCCTGATGCGGATAGAGCAGGAAGAACAGGAAAAGCAGGATTTTTTGCGGGACAGGATGCTTGAGGCGGCTTTTCTGGAATTTATGGTCTTATTTAACAGGGCCTGTCTGGCACAGCCCAAGGCTTTTATCAAAACGGCGGTTTACCATGAAAAAATTGTAGATGTCATTTCCTATATTCAAACACATCTGACAGAAAACATCAGCATCGATTTTCTTTCGGATACTTTTTATATCAGCAGATATTATCTGATGAGACAGTTTAAAGAAGCGACCGGATATTCCATCCATCAATACATCAACGAAAAACGAATTTTAGAGGCGAGGCGCAGGATTCTGTCGGGCGAACCGGCTTCAAAAGTCTGCTTTGACTGCGGATATTCGGATTATTCCACCTTTGCGAGGCGGTTTAAGGAAATAACCGGGACAGCGCCTTCCATGCTGAAAGAGGGACGGTATCATTCCGAGTAAAAAACAGTTTTCTTTTGGGCGGGAATTTGATACAATATTTTTAAACGGCAGAGAAATATTTTACAGAAAAAAATGATACAAAACAGGTGTACAACACCGGAATGGAGGAAACATGAGATATTTTTTTGAATCCAAAGTGGAAAAACACGATAAGGGATACATAATTGATCTTCCCTTTAACGTGTGGGAAGTTTGCAAGCAGCGGGATATTATTCAGGGCGATCTGGTTCTGGATAACAAGATCATCGACTGCGAACTCCATCCAAAAGAAAAAGGGAATTATGAAATTTTTATTACAGATGAAGAAGCGGTCAGCGTAGAGCTTGGCGTCACGCATAAAATCCTGCTTCATATAACAGGCTCCCTGATTCGTATGGATCAAAACAGCCCGTACAGCTTCGAAAAGCCGATTCGTAAAATAGACGGTATCGATGTGATTAAGCTGCCGGAAGACGGTCTCTGCGGACAGGCCTGTGTAGCTATGCTGGCGGGTATTACGATTGCGGAAGTAATCAGCGTTATGGACTGCCGGGAATGGCAGGCTACGATGGGACGCGTGATCTCCGCGCTGAATTATTACGGAATCGATCATTCGGATATCATTATGTATACGGAAGGAAGAGATACGGTGCTTCCTAAGTGCGCAATCCTGATGGAGAAAATGGGACGTTTCTGCCATTACCTCGTACATTTTGACGGAAAATATTATGATTCCCATGCAGGTGTGATGAATGAGTACGATATGAGCAAGCTTCTGGGGTATCTCGAAATTAAATGCTGATACGGGCATAAAATTGCAGGAAAAGTAAGGGCGGTATTTCTGACTGCGGGTGTTGACAGATGGATATGCTGCCCTTTTGTTGTAGTATGGACAGAATCAGACAGGGAAGGAGTTCGAATACAGAAATGCAGAGAGTACGTTTGGCAGGCCGTTCCGGAGTCTTCGAAAATACGGAAGTGGAAGTAAGGCGGGAAATCACATTGGGACGTAACGCGGAAGTATGCCAGCTGGTCTATCCGCAGACTTCGAGAGGGATCAGCAGAATACACTGTAAAATACAGAATACCGAAACCGGCGTATATCTGACGGATCTCGGTTCTACGAACGGTACTTTTCTGACGGATGGGACCAGACTTTTACCGGACAGGCCGCAGAGGATGCCGGATGGACAGGGGTTTTATCTTGGCAGCAGAGATAACGGCTTTGATATTCTGATTGGATAATGTTTACATAACCTAAAATATGTATTATAGCGTCTCTTTATATCTGCATTTCGGAAATCTGGAACATCCGTAAAACTGTTCGCCGGCATGTTCTCCTCCGCCCCTTGTACTTTAGCGAGTGTCAGGGGGCGGTTTTCTTATCAGGCTTGGAAGTGTGTACCTGTTGCCCGGCATCTGACATATGGCGTGGGGCAGCAGGGCAAGGGCTTATTGTCTGCCGGACATGGGTATTTGCAGATAATCAATCAGGGCAGTTTCCAAAAGCCGGGAATAGTTTACCTTTTGTTCTTCGGCAATCCTTTTCAGCCATGCCGGGAGAGTGATGTTTGTCTTGACGCGTTCATTATCCTTTTTTATGCGGAATAAATCAGGGTGGATTGTAACGGGCATTACAACATTTCCCTCTGTATCTTCTTTGGAGAGGTTTACGGATGGGGTGGGAATTTCCTCATTGTCACATTCCATACTGTAAACATGGAGGCTTGCAGCTTCTGCCGCCATGCGTGCAGCTTCTTCCAGATTATTCCCAACACTGATACATCCGGGTAAATCAGGGAAGTAGATACTATATGAGCCGTCTGTTGATGGTTCAAAAACTGCAAGATAAGTTAAATTCTGCATAAATTATGCTCCTTTCTATATAACCGCAGACAGTGGGACTATTTCAACCCCGCCTGCTTGTAAATGCTGTTTAGTGTTCCCGGTTTCAAGTCTCCGTTGTGGTTTGGTACGGTGACTTTTCCGGGCTTTGTCGGGTGCTTTAGGCTTATGTGTGAATCTTCCTGATTGATTGTATACCATCCATCTTTGCGAAGCATCTTTAGTATTTCCCGAACCGTCATATTGTACCCTCCTTATATATATTATACGCCTTTTTTATGCGTATTTCAATTACCTTTTGCGCTTATATTATGCGTATATTGCAGGGGAAGGGGGGACGGACCGGCAGCAGTATTGAAATAAACAGTAATAACACAAGATGGAGAAATGCAGAACAACAGTTCGTAAAGAAAAAACACTTGACACCCATGCCCCAATATAGTAGAATAGCAAAGGTCGGAGCAGAAAAAGAAATTCACCGGGAGAAGAAGCATGGAGAAAATCGTAGAACAGGGTCTGCTTTATGACTTTTACGGGGAACTGTTGACAGCGCATCAAAGACAGGTATATGAGTGCATCGTATACGAGAATATGTCGCTGAGTGAGATTGCAGAAGAGCAGGGAACCAGCAGACAGGCCGTGCATGATCTCGTGAAGCGCTGTGACAAGGCGCTGTCAGCATATGAGAAAAAGTTAAAGCTGATCGCCCGGTTTATGAAAATAAAAGAACAGATTCAGGAAATAGATGATCTGTCCAGACGCTATGAACAGGACGAAACAGAAGACAAGGCGGTATACTGTCGGAAACTGCGGCATCTGTCAGCGGAAATTCTGGAAACGTTATAGGTTTATGGAAAGAGGTTAATGTATGGCATTTGAAAGTTTAACGGATAAACTGCAGAATGTATTTAAAAACTTGAGAAGCAAGGGCCGTTTAACAGAAGAGGATGTCAAAACTGCCCTGAAGGAAGTGAAGATGGCGCTGTTGGAAGCGGATGTCAACTTCAGGGTTGTGAAGCAGTTTGTGAAGTCCGTAGAAGAACGGGCAGTAGGACAGGATGTACTGAATGGACTGAATCCGGGACAGATGGTTATCAAAATTGTAAATGAAGAGATGATCAGCCTGATGGGTTCGGATACGACGGAAATTCAGATGCAGCCCGGCAAGGCGATTACCGTAATTATGATGTGCGGCCTTCAGGGTGCCGGTAAAACAACGACAACCGCGAAACTGGCCGGCAAATTTAAACTGAAAGGAAAGAAATCGCTGCTCGTTGCCTGTGACGTATACAGACCGGCGGCAATTAAGCAGTTACAGATCAACGGAGAGAAACAGCAGGTGGATGTCTTTTCGCTGGGAGAGCATCATAAGCCGGTGGATATTGCGAAAGCGGCATTGGAGCATGCGAAGAAGGAAGGCCACAATGTGGTGATTCTGGATACTGCGGGACGCCTTCATATCGATGAAGAAATGATGGCGGAGCTTCAGGAAATAAAGGCAAATGTGGAAGTGCACCAGACCATTCTCGTTGTAGATGCCATGACCGGTCAGGATGCGGTCAATGTGGCGAAGGATTTTGACGAAAAAGTGGGCGTGGACGGCGTTATTTTATCCAAAATGGACGGCGACTCCAGAGGCGGTGCGGCGCTGTCCATCAAAGCCGTGACAGGCAGGCCGATTCTGTATGTCGGTATGGGAGAGAAACTTTCCGATCTGGAGCAGTTTTATCCTGACCGCATGGCTAACCGGATTCTGGGTATGGGCGATGTGCTCACGCTGATCGAGAAGGCTCAGCAGAACATCGATATCGATGAGGAAAAAGAAAAGCAGATGGCGGCCCGGATGAAAAAGGGCAAGTTTGACTTTGAAGATTATCTGGAAAGCATGAAACAGATGCGTAACATGGGAGGGATTTCCAGTATTTTAGGAATGCTCGGCATGGGAAAACAGATGGGCGATATCGAAGGGATGATCGACGAAAAGCAGATGAACCGCATGGAAGCCATTGTGCTCAGCATGACGCCGCAGGAGCGGCAGAATCCCAAACTGCTCAACCCGAGCAGGAAGCATCGGATTGCCAGAGGGGCGGGCGTGGATATCAGCGTAGTGAACAGATTTATCAAACAGTTTGAGCAGTCCCAGAAAATGATGAAGCAGATGCCGGGTATGCTCGGCGGCGGCAAAAGGGGCCGGGGAATGTTCGGCGGCATGGGAAAACTCCCTTTTTAGGGTTTTCAATATAAAATTATTTTTACAATGGAGGCAGAAAAAATGGCAGTTAAAATCAGATTAAGAAGAATGGGTAAAAAGAAAAATCCTTTCTACAGAGTTGTAGTTGCAGATTCCAGATCTCCCAGAGACGGAAGATGTATCGCGGAAATCGGAACTTATGATCCGAGCACAGATCCGAGTACTTACAAACTGGATGAAGAAGCGGCAAAAAAATGGATTGCGGACGGTGCACAGCCTACAGAAGTTGTTAGCAAGATCTTCAAGAATGCAGGAATTATTTAAACGTAAGAGAGAGAACCTGTTTATTGTACTTCTGGAGGTAGATTATGAAGGAATTGGTAGAAGTAATTGCAAGATCGCTTGTGGATAATCCGGATGAGGTTGTCGTGACACAGAAGGAAGACGGAAAAAATATTACCATCGAGCTTCATGTTGCGGCATCCGATATGGGGAAGGTCATCGGGAAACAGGGACGAATTGCAAAAGCGATCCGCTCGGTTGTTAAAGCGGCATCATCGAAAGACAATAAAAGAGTGGATGTGGAAATTATTTAAAGCCTGACAGCCTCATGAAATTTTCGTGAGGCTGTTTTAAGGTGCGCCGGGCGGTGTACCTTCACCCTGCGGGCAGCGTTTTAACCGGCAGCGTTCGGGCCGGAAAAGGTATAAAGGCTATAATGGAAGAAAGGCATGGGAACTGATATAAAATGATATCCGAATTACAGGTTGGCGTCATTACGCAGACACACGGCATCCATGGGGAAGTAAAGGTTTTTCCGACGACGGATGATGTAAACCGCTTTAAGAAACTGAAAGAAGTGATTCTGGAAACGGAAAAAGAGCGGCTGACGATGGAAATCGAAGGAGTCAAGTTTTTTAAACAGTTTGTCATTTTGAAGTTTAAGAATTTTGATTCCATTAATGATATGGAAAAATATAAAAGGGCAAAACTGCTTGTGCCGAGAGAAAAGGCGGTAAAATTGAAAAAGGATGAGTATTTTATCGCCGATCTGATCGGAATGCGGGTCATAACGGAAGACGGAACTTTGTTCGGCAATTTGAAAAACGTGCTTGAAACCGGCGCGAATGACGTTTATGTCGTGGAAACGGCGGAAGAAAAGGAAGTGCTGCTTCCGGCGATCAAAGAATGTGTTTTGAAGATCGATATGGAAGAATCGGTTATTACGGTTCATATTATGGACGGGCTGTTATCGTAATATTTTATGAAAACACCGTGTTCCCTTTCAAATAAGGGTAAAGGCGGTGCTATTATGGAAGGAACAGGGAAAAATTGTGGTTAATTTTCATGTATTGACGCTTTTTCCGGAAATGGTCATGCAGGGACTGCATACCAGTATCCTGGGCAGAGCGGTGGAGAGACAGCATATTTCTATCGAGGCTGTCAATATCAGAGATTATACGACGGATAAGCACGGGAAAGTGGATGATTACACTTATGGAGGCGGCGCCGGAATGCTCATGCAGGCACAGCCCGTTTACGATGCCTGGCTGTCGGTGGCGGAACGGACAGCCTCCAAAGCCAGGGTCATCTATGTAACGCCCCAGGGACAGACTTTTCATCAGGAGATGGCAAAGGAGTTTGCGAAAGAAGAAGACCTGATTTTTCTTTGCGGGCATTACGAAGGAATCGACGAACGCGTTCTGGAGGAAATCGTTACGGACTATGTCTCAATCGGTGATTATGTGCTGACAGGCGGCGAGCTTCCGGCAATGGTGATGATCGATGCCGTTGCGAGGCTTGTGCCGGGCGTGCTTCATAATGACGAATCAGCGGCGACAGAGTCTTTTCATAACGATTTGCTGGAATACCCCCAATATTCCAGGCCCGAAGTCTGGCGGGATAAAAGAGTGCCGGAAATACTGCTTTCCGGAAATCATGCCAAAGTGGACGAATGGCGGCTTGCGCAGTCCATAGAGCGCACGAGACAGCGGCGACCGGATTTATATGAGAAATGGGAGACGCGGCATTTCCAACAAGAATTTACGCAGTAAATTATTGAAACGCAGGCTGTTAGGCCTGCGCTTTTTATATAATAGGAAATTGCCGCAGCAGAAACCATTCCAGGGGAGAATGCGAAGCATTCTTGTAATCGCCGCTGCCGAGCGGCGATTTTTTATATCTGGGATACAATTTTAGCCGTCGTTTTCGGGCCGTTCATCGTATAAAGATGAATGCCGTCCACGCCGTGTTCCTTCAAATCGCGTATCTGGCGGACTGCGTAGTCGATGCCGGCTTTTCGCATATCTTCTTTATTGTCTCCATAAGCTGCAATGATGTCCGAAAGTTCTTTCGGAACGGAAGAGCCGGATAAGGTAACGGTGGTTCCGATTTGTCTGGCGTTCGTGACCGGCATGATGCCGGCGCAGATCGGAACGGTAATGCCGGCCGCGGCCGCGCGTTCCCTGAAACGGTAAAAAAGATCATTGCTGAAGAAAAGCTGGGTAATGAGAAATTCGGCGCCTGCGTCTGTTTTTTCTTTTAAATGTGCCAGATCGCTGTCAAAGCTTTCCGCTTCGTAGTGTTTTTCGGGATAACATGCCCCGGCAATCTTTAAGGAAGTGTTTGCTTTCAGGTAGCGTATCATATCGGCAGCGTAGTAAAATTCACGGTTGTCGTACTGTTCATCGGTCATCGTCCGGGGTCTGTCCCCGCGCAGCGCCATCACATAGCGGATGCCTTCTTTTTGCAGCAGTTCGCAGTTTTCTTTCAGATCCGCCTGTCTGAATCCGACACAGGTCATGTGGGCAATCGCGTCGATATGTAACCGATTCTGGATATAAGACACGATTTCGGCGGTTTTTCCTGCTCTGGAGCCTCCGGCGCCGTAGGTACAACTGATGAAATCCGGGTTCAGTGCCGCAAAGGCATTCAATTTTTCAAAGACCGCCTGAAATTCCTCTTCGGTTTTCGGCGGAGAAACCTCGAAAGAAAGAGAGGTTCTGCTTTTGTTTAATAAATTCTCTATCATGGTTTTTACTTCCCTTCTGGCTGTTTCCTGTTTTTTTATTTCTTGCTTTTATAACTAAAATATCGTAACATAAATTTAGGCGAATGGCAATAAAATGAAACGGCGGGAAGGAAAAAGATAATGAGCGATAAGAAAACAACTTTTACAAGCACCTCTCAATATGTGGCATCCAAAGAACTGCTGGCAAGCGTCAATGTAGCGGTCGCTTTGCAGAAGCCGCTGTTAATCAAAGGCGAGCCGGGCACGGGGAAGACGATGCTGGCGCAGGCGGTAGCGGAATCGCTTGGCAAAAAGCTTGTGATCTGGAATATCAAATCCACGACAAAAGCACAGGAAGGCCTGTATGTATATGACACGATACAGCGGCTTTATGACGGACAGTTCGGGGAAGAAGGGGTGGACGATATTGCCAGATATATCAAACTGGGAAAACTCGGAGAGGCTTTTGACTCGGACGAACAGGTTGTTCTGCTGATCGACGAGATTGACAAGGCGGATTTGGAATTTCCAAACGACCTGTTGTGGGAATTGGACCAGATGGAGTTCTATATCCATGAAACGAAGCGCACGGTGAAAGCGAAGCACAGACCCATCGTGATTATTACTTCCAATGCGGAAAAGGAACTGCCGGATGCTTTCCTGCGGAGATGTATTTTCCATTATATCGATTTCCCGAACGCGGAACTGATGGAAGAAATTGTAAGGACCCATTATCCGGATGTGGAAGATAAACTGCTGAAGGATGCGATGGATGTTTTCTACTGGATTCGTTCCATTAAGGATATTCGGAAGAAACCGAGCACTTCGGAGCTGATCGACTGGATCAACGCTTTGCAGATCGGAGGCATTCCGACGGACAGGCTGCGGGAAGAACTTCCTTTTGTCGGCGTGGTGGTGAAAAAAGACGAAGATCTGGAAACGGTGAAGCACAGAATAGATTAATGCTGGCGGATGGAAAGGCATGGGTACAGGATGTTTGGTAAATTCTTTTATACGCTGAAAGCAAAAGGACTTCATGTTACCTTAACGGAGTGGCTGACATTACAGGAAGCGCTGTCGCAGGGGCTGTGCAACAGCAGCCTGACAGACTTTTACTATGTTGCGAGAATGATTCTTGTGAAGTCGGAAACGGAATTTGATAAGTTTGACATGGCGTTTGACGAAGTATTTAAGGGAATACAGTCGGAGAATGAAATCAGTAAAAACATGCTGCGGTGGCTGGATAAATCGGATATGATCGATGAACAGCATGAGGAAATGCGGCATGTCATGAATGAAGAACAGGTACAGATCGATAAAGAGGACGTGGAGCAGAAATTCAAAGACCGTCTGCGCGATCAGGATTCCGAGCATAACGGCGGAAGTTTCTGGATTGGGACGATGGGAAAGACCTCGTTCGGCAATACGGGCGGCAATATGGGAGGCATTCGTGTCGGCGGTTCCACCGGCTACCAGTCGGCTTTTCAGGTCATCGGCGCGAGAAAATACAGGGATTTTCGGGACGACAGGATTCTGGACAACCGACAGTTTCAGGTTGCTTTACGGAAGCTGCGCCAGTTCTCGACGAAACTGGACATTCCGAAAACGGAGCTGGATATCGACGGAACGATCGACAAAACCTGCAATAACGGAGGCTGTCTTCAGATTGTCATGGAACGGCCCCGGAAAAACGCGGTCAAGTTACTGCTGCTGATGGACTCCGGCGGGACGATGATTCCTTACAGCAGTTTGTTGAACGAGCTGTTCCAGTCGGTGCATAAATCGAATCACTATAAAGACGTGAAGACATATTATTTTCATAACTGCATCTATTCCAAACTTTACAAGACGCCGGAATGCGAGAACGGCGACTGGATTGATACGGAATGGATGTTCCGGAATCTGGACAGCGATTATAAAGTGATCATCGTCGGAGATGCGGCAATGGCGCCCGAAGAACTCTATTCCACGACTGGTAATTACAGAGGGCCAAACGGCGGGCTTTCCGGCATGGAATGGCTGCTGTTGATGAAAAGGCATTATAAACGCATTGTCTGGCTGAACCCGAAGATGGCACCCGGCCATGCGCCCTGGCGCGAAGCGGAAACTGCCATCAAAGGCATGTTCCCCATGTATAAACTGACGGTAAACGGATTAAACCAGGCGATGGTGAAGCTGATGACGAATAAATAGAGGGGCAAGCCGATACCCGGCCGCCGGACAGTGCCGCACAGATTCCTTCAGAGGCACGCTTTCGCTCCGCGAAAAGCAGCAGCGGACGCTAAGCTCGTTCGGAACCTCGCTAAGCACCGGCAGCTTTTCAAGGGCCTCTGCCAGGAACCTGTGCGGCACTGTCCGGCGGCCGGGTGGCGGCTTAAACCGGCGGAACCGACAGGAACCGGATAAATTGAAAATTCCGTCTTGACAAATGAACATTTTTCGGATACGATACAAAATAGTTAAATAAAACAGGCGTAGACGGGAACAAGTAGTAAATGATGAAACGGACAGAAAGCAGCCGGCCGATGAGAGGCGCGCGGGAAGTCATTTGTGAATACATCCCTGAGCTTCATGACAGAAACCCATCCTGGAAAATCGGATTCTTTATGGTGAATCCGATTGGTTCCATATCCGGACCGGCGGGCCGGGCAGTAGGTCATGACGGAGGAATGCACGTTATAGCAGGAGAGTATCATGCCGGGCGGAATCGCGCGATAAAGTTCCGGCAGGCGTACTCAGCAAGGTAAGCAGCGCGAGCTGTTTATGAAGTCAGGTGGTAACACGGGTTTTAACCTCGTCCTAACAAGGGACGGGGTTTTTTTGTATGGAAAGGAGTTTGGTGAAATGAAAATTTATGAAGAATTACAGGCAAGAGGACTGCTTGCACAGCTGACGGACGCTGAAGAAATCCGGGAACTGATTAACGAAGGAAAGGCGACTTTCTATATCGGATTCGACCCTACGGCCGACAGCCTTCATGTAGGACATTTCATGGCGCTGTGCCTGATGAAGCGGCTTCAGGAGGCTGGCAATAAACCGATTGCCCTGATTGGAGGCGGCACGGGTATGATCGGAGACCCTTCGGGCAGAAGCGATCTGCGCACGATGATGACGAAAGAAACGATCGCGCATAACTGTGAATGTTTTAAGAAGCAGATGAGCCGCTTTATTGATTTTTCGGAGGGAAAAGCGATGATGGTCAACAACGCGGACTGGCTGGCGGATTTAAATTATATCGAGTTCATCCGCGATATCGGTGTACATTTCAGTGTAAACCGTATGCTGACGGCGGAATGCTACAAACAGAGAATGGAAAAAGGCCTGAGCTTTCTGGAATTTAACTATATGATCATGCAGAGCTACGATTTTCTGGAGCTGTACAAACGTTACGGCTGTAATATGCAGTTTGGCGGCGACGACCAGTGGAGCAACATGCTGGGCGGCACGGAACTGATCCGCCGGAAACTCGGCAAAGACGCGTATGCGATGACGATCACGCTGCTGCTCAATTCGGAAGGAAAGAAGATGGGCAAAACTCAGAAAGGAGCAGTATGGCTTGACCCGAACAAGACATCGCCTTTTGAATTTTATCAGTACTGGCGTAATGTGGCGGATGCGGATGTTCTGAAATGTTTACGGATGCTGACGTTCCTCCCGTTAGAGCAGATCGATGAAATGGATAAATGGGAAGGAAGCCAGTTAAACAAGGCAAAAGAAATTCTCGCGTACGAGCTGACGAATCTGGTACATGGAGAAGAGGAAGCAAAGAAGGCGGAAGAAGCGGCAAAAGCTCTTTTTGCCGGCGGCGGAAGCTCCGAAAACATACCGACGACAGTTCTTGCGGATGAACAGTTTACGGAAGGAAGCATCGACATTCTGTCGATTCTGGTCGCGGCAGGCATGGCGGCGTCCCGTTCTGAAGCGCGCCGCGCCGTGGAACAGGGCGGTGTGACCGTCAAGGGCGAAAAGGTGACAGACGTAAAAACTCTTTACAGGAAAGAGGACATTGCCGCGGAAGAATTTATGGTGAAAAAAGGAAAGAAGAGCTTTAAGAAAATAGAAGTAAATGTGTGAAAAGGATAAGAAGAACATCCTGGAGATATCATGGAGAGGAGAAATAAGCGATGGGTAGAAAAGAAAGAACACTGATGTCATATACACCGGAAATCAAAGTCCTGGATTGTACGCTCAGAGACGGCGGCCTGGTAAACGATTTCTTTTTCCCGGATGAATTTGTCAAAGAGCTGTATGAAGCGAATATCAAATCCGGCGTGGACTATATGGAGTTCGGCTACAAGGCGTCCAAAGAGATGTTCGATGTCAAAAAATTCGGCAAATGGAAGTTTTGCGACGATAAAGATATCCGTGCCGTTGTCGGAGATAATAAGACGGATATGAAGATCTCCGTGATGGCGGATGTGGGGCGCTGTGATTTCCGGAAAGACATTATCAATAAGAAAGAAAGCCCGATTGACTTAGTCCGGGTTGCTACTTATATTAATACGATTCCGGCGGCGGTGGAGATGATCGAGGACTGCACCAAGAAAGGTTATGAAACGACGGTCAATATCATGGCGATTTCCAAATCGAACGAACTGGATATCGACGCTGCGCTGGAACTGCTGGCGCAAAGCAGCGTAGGATGTATCTATCTGGTGGACAGTTACGGTTCCCTTTACCCGGAACAGATTAACCGGCTTTCGGATAAATATCTGGAAATTGCGGATAAATACGGAAAAAAAGTGGGCATCCATGCGCATAACAACCAACAGCTTGCCTTTGCCAATACGATCGAGGCGCTCAGGAGAGGCGTGAGCTATCTGGACGCCACGGTCAGCAGTCTTGGACGGGGCTGCGGTAACTGTCCGAGCGAACTGTTGTTAGGTTTTCTGAAAAACCCGAAGTACAGAATCAACCCGCTTTTAAAATTTATCGAAAAGCACATCGTGCCGATGAAGGAATCCGGGGTTGTCTGGGGATACGACGTGCCGTATTTCCTGACGGGCATTTTAAATCAGCACCCGAAAACCGCAATCCATTTCACGAAAGAGGGGCGGAAGGACTATAATGATTTCTATCTGGAACTGCTGGATAACTTCTGAATAAAGAGCGGGACGGATAAAAAATACCGGGATGTTTACTCCCGGTATATTTTTTGCAGATTTTCGACTTTTGCGCAGGCATTGACCAACAGGGCGTCCAACAGCGTGATGGCGGCCATGGATTCCACGACGACGACGGCTCTCGGCACGATGACCGGATCATGGCGTCCTTTGATGGCGATTTCAATGTCTTCCCCCTGTCTGTTGACGGTCTTCTGGCTGCTGAATATGGAAGGCGTCGGCTTCACATGCGCGCGCAGAAGAATGGCGGAGCCGTCGCTGATACCGCCAAGAATGCCGCCGGCATGGTTCGTTGACTTGATCACTTTTCCGTCCTGCATCCGGAAGGCATCGTTATTTTCAGAGCCTTTCTGCCGGGCGGCCAGAATGCCGTCGCCGATTTCAACGGCTTTTACCGCGCCGATGGACATAACCGCTTTGGAGAGATCGGCGTCCAGTTTATCAAAAACAGGTTCGCCGATGCCGGCAGGGCAGCCTTCTATTTTGCATTCGATGACGCCGCCCGCGGAATCATAATTTTTCATACATTCGGCGAGATAGGCTTCCGCCTTTTCGGAGGCTTCGCGGTCGGGCATGCAGGTTGGCGTATCGAGAATGGCCTGTGCGTCGAACCGGGAATCTTCTATTATTACAGGACCGATGGAACGGGTATAAGCCGTCAGCCGGATGCCGAACAGCTGTAACAGTTTGGATGCGACCGCACCGGCCGCGACCCGTCCGATGGTTTCCCGCCCGGAGGAACGGCCGCCGCCGCGGTAATCCCGGAAGCCGTATTTTTGATCAAAAGTATAATCGGCATGGCCGGGACGATAGTAATTCGCGATTTCACCGTAATCGGAAGAACGCTGTGCGGTATTGTGTACGATCAGGGAAATGGGCGTCCCGGTTGTTCTGCCCTCAAAAACGCCGGATAAGATTTCCACCTTGTCGTCCTCTTTTCTGGGTGTGGAAATTTTAGTCTGTCCCGGCTTGCGCCGGTCTAAAAAGAGCTGTATATCGTTTTCGGAAAGAGCCAGCCCTGCGGGACAGCCATCGATCACGACACCGAGCGCCTTTCCGTGAGATTCACCCCACGTTGTAATTTGAAACAGTTTACCATAAGAAGAACCGGCCATAAAATAATCCTCCATTCATGCAGACAATCAGTTAAAAATCTCTGAATTTTTACTCAGTATACCATATATTGAGGGGGTTGGAAAGATTATACATATTAGACAAAAATTTTTACAGATTGACATAATAAAAATGGTGTACAAATCAAAATTATGTGTTATTATACAAAATAGACACATAATTTTATTTACATAATACAGGTGAAACATGAAAAAGACTTTTCGGGAAAAGATTGTGAGCAGATGCACAAGAAGAGCAAAGAAAAATAGATGGCTGAAGTATCCCTGTCTTGCTGAAATGACAGTGATTCTGTTCTTTTATTATCTGTGGAGGCATATTGCGTCAAATGGCAGGCGGTATGTCGGCATTGTCTTTGCCTTTTGGTTCTTTATGTCCAGCTGCAGCTTTTCTTTTGCTGTCTTTACGAGACAGACGAGCTTTATCAATACACAGGAGCCTTACAGCGCAATTATCGAAAATTCGGATATAGAGCTTGCAGTAGAAAAAGAAACGACGCCGGGCGCGGATATCCTTCTCGTGTCGAACGATGCCGTGAAAGAGTATGACGATATGGAAGACATGGAGAATGTGGATTTCTATACGTTAGACGATATTTTGGAAGACACGGATTATACCGCGGCGGAAGAGGAAGAACCGATCATGATGGATATTGCTTCAAAATCCGTGGCCGAACCGGTATTTGACAGTAATGACTGGAAGCTTCTTCTCGTCAATAAACAACACCCGATACCGGACGATTACAGTTTTAATCTCGGCATCATCAAGGGGAGCATGCAGTGTGACGAGAGAATTATCGCCGATCTGCTCGCGATGATGCAGGCGGCTAAGGATGACGGCATCAATCTGGAGGTCTGTTCACCGTACAGGACCGATGGCAGGCAGGAATGGCTTTTTGACAAGAAAATTAAAAAGTATATGAATCAGGGTTATTCTTATATGGAAGCATACAAGACAGCTTCTCAGATCGTAACGATACCCGGTTCGAGCGAACACCAGATCGGCCTTGCGGTTGATATTTATTCGGATACATATAAGCGCCTTGACGTAGCTTTTGAAGAGACCGAAGCGGGTAAGTGGCTCGCCGGCCATAGTTATGAATACGGTTTTGTATTAAGATATCCGGAAGGAAAAGAATATATTACCAGTATTGAGTACGAACCCTGGCATTTCCGATATGTAGGCAGGGATGCGGCGGCCGTCATGCAGCAGGAAGATTTGTGTCTGGAAGAGTTTTGGGATAAATATTTATAGGAGCGTAAAAAGCGTTTATGTATAAAATATTAAAGCAAGAAGGAAGAGCAAAACGAGCGGAGTTTACGACCGTGCACGGTGTCATACAGACGCCGGTATTTATGAATGTCGGAACAGTGGCCGCGATTAAGGGGGCAGTTTCCACACAGGATCTGGAGCAGATCGGCACACAGGTGGAATTATCGAATACCTATCATCTGCATGTCAGGCCGGGGGACGAAGTGATCAGGCAGCTCGGTGGTTTACATAAGTTTATGATGTGGGATAAACCGATTCTGACCGATTCCGGCGGCTTTCAGGTTTTTTCACTGGCGAGTCTCCGCAAAATAAAAGAAGAAGGCGTTTATTTCCAGTCTCATATCGACGGCAGAAAGATTTTTATGGGGCCGGAAGAAAGCATGCGGATTCAGTCCAATCTGGGATCCACAATCGCGATGGCTTTCGACGAATGTCCTTCCAGCGTGGCGGAAAGAAGCTATGTGCAGGCGTCAGTGGACCGGACGGCGAGATGGCTGGAGCGGTGTAAAAAGGAGCTGGGCAGACTGAATGGGCTGGAAGATACGATCAATCCGCATCAGCTGTTATTCGGCATCAATCAGGGCGCTGTTTTTGACGATATCAGGATAGAGCATGCAAAGCGGATTTCAGAGCTTGATCTGGACGGTTATGCGGTCGGCGGCCTGGCGGTCGGCGAGACGCATGAGCAGATGTATCATGTGCTGGAAGAGACGGTGCCATATCTGCCTGTGGAGAAGCCTGTTTATCTGATGGGAGTCGGGACGCCGGCGAATATTCTGGAAGCAGTTGAACGGGGCGTGGATTTCTTTGACTGTGTATATCCGACCAGAAACGGAAGACACGGACATCTTTATACGAATCATGGCAAGATCAACCTGTTCAATGCGCAGTATGAACTGGACGAACGCCCGATTGAGGAAGGGTGTAACTGTCCGGTCTGCAAAAGAGGGTATTCCAGAGCCTATATCAGGCATCTTTTAAAGGCGAAGGAAATGCTGGGCATGCGTTTCTGCGTACTGCATAATCTGTATTTTTATAATACGATGATGACGGAGATCAGAGATGCGCTGGATGCCGGAGAGTTTGCATCTTATAAGAAAAAGAAACTGGAAGGACTATAAAAGACTTGTTTTCTTATCCGGTTTTGTGTATAGTTATGTAAGAAGCGAAGTTTTCTGAGGGGAAACATATCGTTAGATGAAAGGAGTAACAATCTCAGTATGGGTATTTTATTAACAGAAGGAGCGGCGGCTGGCAGCGATGCGGCAACAGCGGCCGGAGGAAGCTTTTTGATGATTGGCTACATTGTAGTGCTGGTCGTAGTATTCTATTTCATTATGATCCGTCCGCAGAAGAAGGAACAGAAGAGGATGGCGGCCATGCTTTCAGAGCTTTCGGTCGGGGATGCGGTTTTGACGAACAGCGGCTTTTATGGAACGATTATCGACATTACGGACGATACCGTCATCATAGAGTTTGGAAATAACAAAAACTGCCGTATTCCGATGCAGAAATCAGCGATTGCACAGGTAGAAAAACCGGATGCAGAATAAGAGAAACTCAGAATAAGATGCATTTCGGTGCATCTTTTTTCGCTATATAAAGACATGGAGAAGCGGAAGCCGGGAAACCGGCGGATCAAGGAAGGAGCTGGGGAGAGAGATGGAATTAAAAATTACCTGTATTCCGGGAGACGGAATCGGACCGGAAATCGTGGCGGAGGCTAAGAAGGTGCTCGATGCCATAGCCGTAAAATACGGACATAAAATGAACTATACGGATATTCTGATGGGAGGCGCATCGATTGACGCATACGGCGTGCCGCTTACGGAAGAAGCGATTGAGACGGCGAAGAGCGCGGATGCGGTATTGATGGGTTCTATCGGCGGCGATACAACGACTTCGCCCTGGTATAAATTACCGCCCAATTTAAGACCGGAAGCCGGACTTTTGGCGATCCGCAAGGCGCTTAACCTGTTTGCCAATTTAAGACCGGCGGTGCTTTATGAAGAACTGGCGGGGGCCTGTCCTCTGAAAGAAGAGATTTCCGCGGCCGGATTCGATATGCTGATTATGCGGGAGCTGACCGGCGGCCTCTATTTCGGCGAGCGTAAGACGGTGGAAGAAAACGGCGTCTTAAAAGCGATCGATACGCTGACATATGATGAAAACGAGATCCGCCGGATTGCCATCAAAGGATTTGAAATCGCCATGAAGAGAAAAAAGAAGGTAACGAGCGTGGATAAGGCAAATGTGCTGGATTCTTCCAGGCTGTGGCGCAAAGTGGTGGAAGAGGTGGCAAAAGACTATCCGGAAGTAAAGCTGGAACATATGCTTGTGGATAACTGCGCGATGCAGCTGGTAAAAGATCCGGCCCAGTTCGACGTCATTCTGACCGAAAATATGTTCGGCGATATTTTGTCCGACGAGGCGAGCATGGTAACGGGGTCTATCGGTATGCTGGCATCCGCATCCCTGAACGATACCAGATTCGGCCTTTATGAACCGAGCCACGGTTCCGCGCCGGATATTGCGGGAAAGGATACTGCCAATCCGATTGCGACGATTCTTTCCGCATCCATGATGCTGCGGTACAGCTTCGATCTGGACAAAGAAGCGGATGATATCGACAACGCGGTGAAACTGGTATTGAAAGAAGGTTACAGAACGGCGGATATTATGTCCGAAGGATGCACGAAGGTAGGCTGCAAACAGATGGGAGATCTTCTGGTAGGGAAGATATGACCGGAAAATATCTGACGGCCGGAGGAGGACGTTGATAGCTGCATGATAGAACGGTTGCGGGAACGATGGAAGCAAAGAGATACGGAATGGAAGATTTTTGTCTTCTTTTTGTCAGGAATGGCTGTTTATTATAGTTACAGGCTCTTTGCGCTGACTCCCTGGTATGACGAACTATATACTTATTTTTATTTTATCAGCAGAGGACCGGTATATGCGGCAATTCACTGGCCGCTGCCCAACAATCACGTGGGGTATTCGGTGCTTTCCGCCATGCTGGATTTCCTGGGCAGTTCGGCGGTTGGATTACGGGGTGTATCGTGGCTGTGCAGTCTGATCAGTCTTTGTCTGCTGTTTACATTAAGCAGAAAATGTTTTCCGAAAGGATTTGCGCTGTTTCCGGTCTTTGTCTTCGCGCCGATGGGGATTGTCAACCAGCTGGCGGTGCAGGGGCGGGGATATGCGCTGGCGTCCTGCCTGTATCTGACGGCGGTGTATGAACTTTTTCTGATTGTAAAGGAAAAAGACTGCCGGCTCAGAAATTATGTCGTGACAGGATGCGCATTTGTATGGGCATTGTATACCCTTCCGAGCAGCGTTTATTTTGTCATCCCGCTCTGCCTGACCGGGGGCCTGTGCCTGTTATTCGAAAAACGCAGGAAGGCATTTCTCACTCTTTTTGTTACGGCGCTTATCGCCGCGGTATGCACGGCCGGCCTGTATGCGGTCATATGGCTTGCGATCGGTTCCAATCTGCTTTCCAAAACGCCGGACAGCGGCTGTTACGGCGCGGGGCATGTCTCCATTATTCTGAACGCGCCCGTGAAAGCGCTTAGGACGGGGATTCGCTACATGCTTGACACCCCCTATATCCAGAGCGTGGGAAGAGGAGGGTATCTGTATCGTTTCGGCGGCTGGATAAAGACTCTTTTTTCCTCTTATTATACGGGGATGGAGGAGGCGCTGCTTGTTCTGACGGGAGCCGGCATCGTTTTGCTTATTGCAGGGCTGACCGGAAGACGGAAAGAAAGAAAGCCGGAACAGCGGTTTTTGGAGTGGTATCTGCTGCTGACATTTCTGGTGACACCGTTGATGTTAATCATTCAGGCGTCGCTTCCTTATTACAGGGTGTTTTCTTTTTTGGGGATTCCCGCGGCCCTGCTGCTTACCTGGCTGCTTGTACGGCTTGCGGCCAGGTTCGGAAAACCGTTTTGGGTTTATGCGGCGGAAGCGCTGGCCGGCGCGGCATGTGCGGTCCTGCTGCTTTCCCCTTCGGGAAGGGCGCAGTACGGCGGCCGGGAAGCCGCGATCGAAGATGCGTATTCCCATATGAATCTGCAAAACGGCGAGACGGTCTGTGCGACGGACTGCGATCAGGAATATCTGCTAAAATATTTGTATGACAGGGAAGATGTCCGTCCGGCGATTGAAGAAGCGGATTATGTACTGCTTGACAGAGAATTGTTTCTGACGGCGGAAGAAATGAATCTGCGGGATGCGGCCGGCGCGGACGCCTGGAAATTTTATGTTTCCCACGAAGGGCTTCCGTGGGATTATATCGAAGAAAATATGGATATCTGTTATGAAAACGACAGATTCATCCTTTATCGGAAAAAATAGAAATCGGGAAACGAATAGGAAAATCAGAACGGAGGAACGAAAAATATGAGAAGCGATCAAGTAAAGAGCGGTATCCAGCAGGCGCCGCACAGAAGTCTGTTTAATGCACTTGGGTTCACGGAAGAGGAAATGAAGAAGCCGATGGTCGGCATCGTCAGTTCTTATAATGAAATCGTGCCCGGACATATGAATCTGGATAAAATCGTCAATGCGGTGAAACTCGGCGTTGCGGAGGCGGGCGGCGTGCCCGTTGTTTTCCCGGCGATTGCGGTTTGCGACGGCATTGCGATGGGACATATCGGTATGAAATATTCTCTTGTAACGAGAGATCTGATCGCTGATTCTACGGAGTGTATGGCGCTGGCGCATCAGTTTGACGCCCTTGTGATGGTGCCGAACTGCGATAAGAACGTGCCCGGCCTTCTGATGGCGGCGGCGAGAATCAATGTGCCTACGGTGTTTGTTTCCGGCGGACCGATGCTGGCAGGACATGTGAAGGGGCAGAAGAGAAGCCTGTCTTCCATGTTCGAGGCGGTAGGTTCCCATGCGGCGGGTACGATGACGGAAGAAGAAGTCAGGGAATATGAAGAAAAAGTATGCCCGACATGCGGTTCCTGTTCCGGCATGTATACGGCCAATTCCATGAACTGTCTGACGGAAGCATTGGGCATGGGACTTCGCGGAAACGGCACGATTCCGGCTGTTTATTCCGAAAGAATCAAACTGGCCAAACATGCGGGAATGGCCGTTATGGAGATGTACCGGAAAAACATCAGACCGAGCGATATTATGACAAAAGATGCCGTACTGAACGCGCTGACCGTGGATATGGCGCTTGGCTGTTCCACGAACTCCATGCTGCATCTGCCGGCAATCGCTCATGAAATCGGATTCGATTTCGATATCGCTTTTGCCAATGAGATCAGCGAAAAGACGCCGAACCTGTGCCATCTTGCGCCGGCGGGGCCTACTTATATGGAAGATTTGAACGAAGCGGGCGGCGTTTACGCGGTGATGAAAGAACTTGCGGATGCGGGACTGCTGCATACGGATTGCATGACCGTGACCGGAAAGACGATCGGAGAGAACATTGCGGGGGCGGTGAACAGGAATCCGGAGGTGATCAGAACGCTTGACAATCCCTATTCTGCAACGGGCGGTCTGGCTGTTCTGAAAGGAAATCTGGCGCCCGACGGCAGCGTCGTAAAACGTTCGGCTGTCGTACCGGAAATGATGGTACATGAAGGCCCGGCCAGAGTTTTTGACTGTGAGGAAGACGCGATCGATGCCATCAAGGGCGGTAAAATTACGGCGGGCGACGTGGTGGTCATTCGTTATGAAGGGCCTAAAGGCGGCCCCGGCATGCGGGAGATGTTAAATCCTACGTCGGCGATCGCAGGCATGGGACTCGGTTCCAGCGTGGCGCTGATTACGGACGGACGTTTTTCCGGTGCATCCCGCGGCGCATCCATCGGGCACGTTTCTCCGGAAGCGGCGGTAGGAGGCCCGATTGCCCTGATCAAAGAGGGCGATATCGTAAGCATCAATATTCCGGAAATGAAACTGGATGTGAAGGTATCGGAAGAAGAAATGGCGGCAAGGAAGGCGGAATGGCAGCCGAGAGAACCAAAAGTCACGACAGGGTATCTGGCAAGGTATCGTGAACTGGTGACCAGCGGCAACAGAGGGGCTATTCTGGAGATACCTGGCGAAGCATAAGCCGGAAAGAAACCGGCTGCGGGTCCGAAAATGAGGGATAGAAGATTTGTGCCTGCGATTTCAATACCGCAGGCTGTGGAAAGGCAGGGGGGATTATATGGCAGTACAATTAACGGGGACAAAGCATCATAAAACGGTGATAACGCAGAGCGATTATGCCATTGGGAACAGTGTTGTAAATAAGGATAAAAACAGTTCCGATTCTGCTCCGGGCAAACGTTCTTTTAATATCGGAGGAGATTCCGACGCGGTCCTGATGCGTAAGGAGATCGCCAGGAGGAGGGCCCAAAAAGCCATCGAAGACGCCTTTGCCGGAGACCGGAAGGTCAGCAGGGATGTGGAAGTGCGTAGAGAGAGCAATCAGAATCTGCGAAGCGAAATTTCGAGAAAAGTCGGATATGTTATGAACTATCAGGAAAAGAAGGCGGAACTCAGAGAGGAATATGCGATCGATGAGAACAGCGAAGAAGACAGAGCGCTCCTTGAGAAACGCGAACAGTCTTATGCAGATCCCGAAGTCATGCTGACAGAAAGAGAGAAGGAACGTCTTGGTGAGATCGACGAATACGAAGCGAGAGTCAGGGAGATGGACCAGGCCAGTTTTGCGCTCTGGATTGACAAAAAAACCGGAATTCGGGATATGCAGCTGGACGAACAGGCAGGAATTGCGGCGGTTACGGCGATGCGTCAGGAGCGTTTAAAGTTTCATGACATGGCGGATGCGCAGAAGTCCGCGAAGAAAATCGAGACGGCGGCGGCCGGGGACGCCATTGATTTGCTGACCGGTGAAGCCAAAGACCATATCACGGAGAAACTCGAAGAAAAGCGTGAAGAAGCAAGGGAAAAAGCGGAAGAAGAAGGAAAAAAGGAAGAAAAACTGGAAGCGCAGCGGACGGAAAAAGAACTGAAACAGGAACAGCTTCAGATGGAGCAGACGGAGAGCAGAGCGGCGGAGGAAGCCAGAATCGAGCAGCAAAGAGAGGCGAGGGAACAGGAAGATATTCTGACGGATGTGGAGAAAAATGCCACGGGTACGGCGTCGTCTTCTTCTCAGACGAGGATAGAAATTAAGCAGATGCTGCATAAGATGAACTTGCTGGAGGAAGATCTGAAAGGCATGGAAGTTGACGATTCCATATAATATCCGGCAGCCCAAAGAGCGCTTTTACAGAAAATGATTTAGCAGGAGGAAAAAGAATGTTACTGACAGGTGCGGAAATTGTTGTAGAATGTCTGAAAGAACAGGGAGTCGATACCGTGTTCGGTTATCCCGGCGGAACGATTCTGAATGTATATGACGCTTTATATAAGCATAGCAATGAGATAACACATATACTGACATCCCATGAACAGGGGGCGGCGCATGCGGCGGACGGTTATGCGAGAGCGACGGGAAAGGTCGGCGTCTGCATGGCGACGAGCGGACCGGGGGCCACCAATCTCGTAACCGGTATTGCGACGGCTTATATGGATTCCGTGCCGATGGTAGCGATTACCTGTAACGTAAATCTGCCTCTGCTCGGAAAGGATTCTTTCCAGGAGGTCGATATCGCCGGCGTGACCATGCCGATTACCAAACACGGTTATATTGTCAAGGACGTCAGCATTCTTGCGGATACTATCCGCAAGGCTTTTGCGATTGCCGGAAGCGGCAGGCCGGGGCCTGTGCTTGTGGATATCACGAAAGATGTGACGGCAAACCAGTGCGAATATACGAAGATGCCTGCCGCCGGAAAGGTCGTAAAAGAAACCGATAACGAAGCGGATATTGAAAAAGCGGTTGCGTTGATAAAAGAGGCGGAGAAGCCTTACATATATGTGGGCGGCGGCGCGGTTATTTCAGGCGCATACGAAGAGGTCAGGGAATTTGCGAAGAAGGCAGGCGCTCCCGTCTGCGATACCTTAATGGGAAAAGGGGTTTACGACGGGCATGATCCGTATTATACCGGCATGATCGGCATGCATGGCACGAAAACCTCGAATTTCGGCGTCAGTGAATGCGACCTTCTGATTGCGCTGGGCGCCAGATTTTCCGACCGCGTCGTTGGAAATCCGAAAAAATTTGCGGAACACGCCAAAGTGCTTCATATCGATATCGATGCGGCCGAAATCGACAAGAATATCCGAACGGATGTTTCGGTTGTGGGCGATCTGAAAGAAGTGCTCCGGAAGATTAACGCAAGGCTTCCCGAGCAGGAGCATGAAGAGTGGCTTGCGCATATTATGGAGTTAAAGAAAAAATACCCGCTGAACTATGATTCTTCCGTCCTGTCCTGTCCGTATATTATGGAAGAGCTGGACCGCATTACGGAAGGAAAGGCGATTATAACGACGGATGTGGGACAGCACCAGATGTGGGCGGCACAATACTATAAATACTCGAAACCGCGTACTTTCCTTTCTTCCGGCGGACTCGGAACGATGGGATACGGTCTGGGCGCGTGTATCGGCGCGAAAGCCGGCAGTCCGGATAAAATTTGTGTCAATATTGCGGGAGACGGCTGCTTCAGAATGAACATGAACGAGCTTGCGACGGCCAGCCGGTATAACATTCCGATTATTCAGATTGTAATCAACAACCACGTGCTGGGCATGGTCAGACAGTGGCAGACTTTGTTCTATGGGAAGCGTTATTCCCAGACTGTTTTACAGGATAAGGTAGATTTCTGTAAAGTGGCGGAAGGACTCGGTTGTGAGGCGATCCGTGTTACAAAAAAGGAGGAAGTGGCGCCGGCCATTGAAAAAGCGATTGCATTAAAGGCGCCGGTGTTGTTAGACTGCATCATCCCGGAAGACGATAAAGTATTCCCGATGGTACCGGCCGGAGCGCCGATCAGCGATGCTTTTGACGCACAGGATCTTGCAGCGGAATGATTTGGTTATGAAAAGACATCTGTTTAGAAATATTTTCGTCTTATCGCTGATTGTTATTGCGCAGTTTGCCATTGCGTATGTCGGTCTGGCGTTTTATTACCGGAACGCGTTCGAGTACGGTACATGGATTAATCATATCTACTGTACCGGAAAGAACATCGAAGAAGTGAATCAGGAACTGATCGAACAATATGGCTATGAAGGCATTACGATTTACGATAAAGAGCAGAATGCGTATCAGATCGCGGCGGGAGATATCCAGTACCGGTATGATTTCAGAGAATCCCTGGAGGCTTATCTGGACAGACAGGACGCATGGCTCTGGGTGGACAGTTTATGGAAGATCCGGGAAGAAGAAATCAGTCCGGTCATTTCCTATAATGAAGCGGCTTTTGAACAATGCTTTGAATCAATGCCTTTTTTGGCGGAAAAAGCGCGGGATGACAGACAGTTTGCCATTATCAGGACGGAGCGGGGGTTTGAACTGTTAAACGAACGGAGCGGCGTGCTGGATGTGGAGAAAGCAAGACAGGCCATTGCCGAAGCGGTGCAAAACGGGGATACCGTGGTATCGCTGGTGGAGGCCGGCTGCTATTATGATATGGAACTGACGGAAGAAATGCTGAATACGAAACGCCAGTGGGAGCAGTTACAGGACTTTCAGAACTGCCGTATCGTTTATCAGATGGGAGAAGAGCTGATACCGGTAGATTCTTCCGTTGTGTGCGACTGGATTCTGTTAAATGAAGACGGCAGTTTTGCCCTGGATAATACCGGAACGCTGCAGATCAGGGAAGATGCCATAAAGGAATTTATTGCGGGACTGGCGGCGCAGTATGACACGGTAGGAGGCGCCAGGCAGTTTCGGACAACGAACCGCGGCATGATCACGATAGAAGGCGGTATCTACGGGAATAAGCTCGATCAGGAAACGGAAATCGCCTATCTGACGGAGGCTTTTTTTGCAAAAAAAGAAGAGGTACATACGCCCGCATATCTGCAGAGTGCGATGAAGCAGGGAAAAGATGATATCGGAAACACCTATGTGGAAATCGATATGGGCGAACAGATGATGTATTATTACCGGGACGGAGAACTGCAGGTCGAAACGCCTGTCGTTACAGGAAATACGTCAAGACGTATGGGAACGCCTTCCGGCGTCAATTATGTGTATCAGAAACAGACAGACCGCATTCTGCGCGGAGAGGGTTATGCTTCCCATGTCAATTTCTGGATGCCCGTCAAGGGAAATATCGGAATCCATGATGCTTCCTGGCGGAGCAAATACGGCGGTACCATTTATCAGACCAACGGTTCCCACGGCTGTATCAATACGCCTTATCAGGCGATGGCGCAGATTTATGACATGGTTGAAGTCGGAACGCCGGTGGTGATGTATTACTGAGAACCAATTCGGAATTTTTTTAATATGGTAATTGACTAAAGCGGCCATTAAATGTAAAATAGCATTTAGTTTACAAATTTAAAGATGAGTGGAGGAGAAAAGAGTGGCAAGAGTATATAACTTTTCGGCGGGTCCGGCAGTTCTGCCTGAGGAAGTGCTGAAAGAAGCGGCGGAGGAAATGTTAGATTATAAAGGAACCGGCATGTCCGTGATGGAGATGAGCCATCGTTCCAAAGCCTACGACGCGATTATCAAAGAAGCGGAAGCGGATCTGAGGACGCTGTTAAATATTCCGGATAACTATAAAGTGTTGTTTTTGCAGGGCGGTGCGAGCCTGATCTTTGCATCCGTGCCGATGAATCTGATGAAAAACCGTAAGGCCGGATACATAGTGACAGGACAGTGGGCAAAAAAAGCATTTGCGGAAGCTAAAATGTACGGGGAAGCGGTAGAACTTGCCTCTTCCGCGGATAAGACTTTTTCCTATATTCCCGACTGTTCCGATCTGCCGGTAACGGACGATATGGATTATGTCTATATCTGTGAAAACAATACCATTTATGGAACCAAATTCCACACCCTGCCGGATACGAAAGGCAAAATTCTTGTTTCGGATGTCTCTTCCTGTTTCCTGTCAGAGCCGATGGATGTGACCAAATATGGCATGATCTATGCGGGCGTGCAGAAAAATGTCGGACCGGCCGGCACACAGGTCGTTATTATCAGAGAAGATCTGCTGCGCGAAGACGTTCTTCCGGGAACTCCCACCATGATGAATTATAAAGTGCAGGCGGATAGCGATTCCCTGTATAATACGCCGCCGAGTTACGGTATTTATATCTGCGGTAAAGTGTTCAAGTGGCTGTTAAAGAACGGCGGACTTGAGGCGATGAAAGAACTGAATGAGAAGAAAGCAAAGATTTTATATGATTTTCTGGATGAAAGCAGTCTGTTTAAAGGAACCGTCAGAAAAGAGGACCGTTCCCTGATGAATGTGCCTTTCGTAACCGGAAACGATGAAATGGATGCAAAATTCATTAAGGCGGCGGAAGCGGCCGGATTCGTCAATCTGAAAGGCCACCGCAGCGTTGGCGGCATGCGCGCGAGCATTTATAATGCAATGCCGGTTGAGGGCGTGGAAAAGCTCGTCGCATTCATGAAAGAATTTGAGAAGAATGAAGGAAATCATTAAGCTCGAAAATACCCGCCGGGTGTGGTTAGTCTGAAAGGAGAATAACGATAAAGATGTTCAAATATTTATGTTTAAATCCCATTTCCAAAGTGGGAACCGAGAAATTCAGCAAGGAGTACGTGCAGACCGAAAACATTGCCGAGGCTGACGGCATTTTGGTCAGAAGCGCGGCGATGCACGATATGGAGCTGCCTGAAAACCTGCTTGCCGTTGCGCGGGCGGGCGCTGGCGTCAACAATATTCCGCTTGAAAAATGTGCGGAAAAGGGTATTGTCGTATTCAATACGCCGGGTGCCAATGCGAACGGCGTTAAAGAACTTGTTATTGCGGGTATGCTGCTCGCTTCCAGGGATGTTGTCGGCGGAATCCGGTGGGTCATCGACAACCGGGACAAAGAGGATATCGGGAAAGCGGCGGAAAAGGCAAAGAAGAATTTTGCGGGAACGGAAGTGCGGGACAAGAAACTGGGCATCATCGGTCTTGGCGCGATCGGCGTCAAGGTGGCCAATGTGGCGAAATATCTCGGCATGGAAGTATATGGTTACGACCCTTATGTTTCCGTGGATGCTGCATGGAACTTAAACCGTGACGTCAAACATGCGCTGAGCGTGGATGAAATCTATGAAAACTGCGATATCATTACCATTCATGTGCCGCTGATGGATGCGACAAAGGGAATGATCAGCAAAGAAGCCATTGCCAAAATGAAGGACGGCGTGATTCTCTTAAATTTTGCGAGAGATCTGCTGGTAGACGAGAAGGCCGTTCTGGAAGGGATCACCGGAGGAAAAATCCGTAAATATGTAACCGATTTCCCCAATCCGGTAACGGCGGGAAAAGAAGGATGTATCGTGATTCCGCATCTCGGCGCTTCCACGGAAGAATCCGAAGATAACTGTGCCAAAATGGCGGTGGAAGAGATGATGGACTATCTGGAAAACGGCAATATCATCAACAGCGTCAACTATCCGAAATGTGACATGGGAATCTGCACACAGGCGGGACGCGTTGCGATTTTCCATAAGAATATTGCGAACATGATTACCAAGTTTACAGCATGTTTCGGCGATAACGGCATCAATATTTCGGATATGACCAATAAGTCCAAAGGAGAAGTGGCTTACACAATGCTGGATATCGAAGCGCCGGCGTCCGACGAAATGATTCAGACGCTGTCTTCCATTCCGGGCGTATTCCGCGTGAGAGTGATTAAATAGAAAATTGTCTCCTTAAAAAGAAAAAGCTTCCCTGTCGTTTGAAACGACAGGGAAGTTTTTTTCTTTAAAAACTGCAGCGGTTTTAACCATTTCCAAAATTGCCGTCCGGCAGCGTTTTTTAGAACGGATTGCCGTTTTTCAGTTCCGACTGGAACTGTTCTTCTGCCTTGACGGCCACTTCACTGGCGAGATCCATATAAAGAATGAAAACGTCTTCAACGGACATTCCTTTTTCTTTCGCGATTTCTTCCATAACCGGTTTCAGCGTTTCCAGCTGAAAGGAGACCGGTGTTTTCTGCGGGTCAATATCGGCCAGCGTTTTTTCCGCATAAGCATTGATTTTACGGAGAATTTCCATATTTTCCGGCGTCATAACGATCATTCCTTTCTGATGCAAAATAGCAATGTAATATATATTTTAGCATTGAATGCTTGTGCTGTACAGGCATTTTTGATAAAATGAAATGGATAAAAAATACAGGGAAGCAGGTAAAAGGATGGCTGATATTATTCCATTTAGGGCTTTACGGCCAAGAGAGGATCTGGCTGAAAAGATAGCGGCATTGCCGTATGATGTATACAACAGAAAAGAGGCGCGGGAGAAGACCGCGGGCGACACGCTTTCTTTTCTGCGTGTCGACAGGCCGGAGACGCAGTTCCCGGAAGACTATGATATGTATGCGCCGGAAGTTTATGAAAGGGCGCGGGAAATGCTGGAAGAGATGACAAAGCGGGGCGAATTTGTCATGGAAGATGCGCCGGCTTATTATGTTTATGAACTCGTTATGAACGGGCGTTCTCAGACGGGAATCTGTGCCTGTGCTTCCGTGGACGATTACGAAAATGAGATTATTAAAAAGCATGAGAATACAAGGGCGGAGAAGGAAGCCGACAGAATCCGCCATGTGGATATCTGCAATGCGCAGACCGGCCCCATATTTCTGACTTACCGGAGAAGAGGAGACATTCAGGCAGAGGTGGAGAAGGCCATGAAGAAAGCGCCGCTGTATGATTTTACGGCCGATGACGGCATTGTGCACCGGGTCTGGCGCATTGATGAAGCGGCGTCGGTTGCGGCGGTCAGAGAAGGATTTGCCAAAGTGGATGCGGTCTATATAGCGGACGGGCATCACAGATGTGCTTCCGCCGTCAGGGTTTCGCAGAAACGCCGGGAAGAAAATCCCGGGTTTACGGGACGGGAGGAATTTAATTATTTTCTGTCCGTGATTTTTCCCGATGATCAGCTTATGATTATGGATTATAACAGGGTAATCAAATCCCTGAACGGGTACACGGAAGAAGAATTTCTGGAAAAAGTGAGCGAAATATTTGAGACGGAGAAGGCCGGTGACACGCCATGCCGTCCCGCGAAAAAAGGCGAGATGGGAATGTATCTGAAAGATACCTGGTACCGGCTTACGGTCAGAACGGAAATGCTGACAGGAGATCCGGTGAAAGATCTGGATGTATCGGTTTTACAGAATGAGCTGTTCACGCCGGTGCTTGGCATTTTGGATCCCAAGAACGACGGGCGCATTGATTTTGTCGGAGGAATCCGAGGACTTCATGAGCTGGAACAAAGAGTGAAGACAGACTGCAAGGCGGCTTTTGCCATGTATCCGACGGACATCCATGAACTGTTTGCCGTTTCCGATGCCGGAAAGCTGATGCCGCCGAAATCCACGTGGTTTGAGCCGAAACTGCGAAGCGGCATTTTCATTCATTCGCTCGATGAGCGTCAGGACGGGCGCTGAGTCTCGCGGCGGGGACGGCCTGCGGCGTATCTTCATGATTTGAAATGATATAAGGAATATAAGGGGTATAAGGCGGTATTATCGAGGTCAGAGGAAAGCAGAAAGGAGCTTCAAATCGATGAACAAAAAACTGTACAAATTAATGAACTGGGCTGAGATCGAGGGCATTATCTATTCGGAGTCGGATGAACCGCATAAAGTGCTTGGAGCACATGTATCAGGCGGCAATATTGTGATTCAGGCTTTTTTCCCGGAGGCGGAAAAGGTGCGTATCCAGCCGGAAACGGGGGATAAGAGCTATCAGATGGAATGCGTTGATGAATCGGGCTATTTTGCGGCGATGATTCCGGGAAAAATGCTTTTTCCCTATGAATATATCGTGGAATATAAAGACGGCTCTTTGAAAAAGGTGAAAGACGCCTATAATTTTAAACCGCAGATTACAAAAGAGGACACGGAAAAGTTTAACGCCGGCATTCATTATACGGTTTATGAGAAGTTGGGAGCGCATCCGATGAAAATTGACGGTACGGAGGGCGTTTATTTTGCCGTCTGGGCGCCGAATGCGGTGCGCGTCAGCACGGTCGGGGATTTTAACGGCTGGGACGGCAGAGTGCATCAGATGAGAAGGCTCTGGGATTCCGGTATTTTTGAAATTTTTATTCCCGGGGTGCGGGAGGGAGAATGCTATAAATTTGAATTGAAGGCGAAAGGCGGCATGACTTATCTGAAAGCCGATCCGTATGCATTCGGACAGCAGCTCCGGCCGGAAACGGCTTCCGTTGTCAGATCGCTTGACGGTTTTGAGTGGGAAGACGGCAAATGGATGAAGAACCGTAAGAAGGAACACGGTGCAGACTCTCCGATCAGCATCTATGAACTTTATCTCGGCTCTTTTGCGAGAAAAGAAGGAGAAAATCCTTATCTGAATTACCGGGAGCTGGCACCCGGAATCATCGATTATGTGAAAAAAATGAATTATACCCATGTGGAGCTGATGCCGGTAATGGAGCATCCTTTTGACGGTTCCTGGGGGTATCAGGTCATCGGTTATTATGCGCCGACGGCCCGCTATGGTACGGCGGATGATTTCATGTATTTCATGAATGAGCTGCATAAAGCCGGCATTGGTGTCATATTAGACTGGGTTCCGGCCCATTTTCCGAGGGATACGCACGGATTGTCCAACTTTGACGGGACATGCCTCTATGAGCATGCGGATCCGCGTCAGGGAAGCCATCCGCATTGGGGGACGCTCATTTATAACTACGGCCGCCCGGAGGTTCGAAATTATCTGATCGCCAATGCTCTCTACTGGATAGAACAGTATCATGCGGACGGTATCCGCATGGATGCCGTGGCTTCCATGCTTTATCTGGATTACGGCAAGAACAGCGGCGAATGGGTTGCCAATATGTATGGCGGCAACGAAAATCTGGAAGCGGTGGAATTTTTGAAACATTTAAATTCCATTGTGAAAAAAAGAGACGAAGGCGTGCTGCTGATCGCCGAGGAATCGACCGCATGGCCGAAGGTTACGGGAGATGTAAGGGACGACGGTCTGGGATTCGACTTAAAGTGGAATATGGGCTTTATGAACGATTATTTGAGCTATATTAAGACGGATCCTTATTTCCGGTCAGGCTGCCATAATAATCTGACATTCAGCATGATTTATGCGTACAGTGAGAAATTCATTCTTGTCTTTTCCCATGACGAAGTCGTACACGGAAAAGCGACAATGCTTGGAAAGATGCCGGGAGAACGGAAAGAACAGTTCGCGAATCTGCGTCTGACCTATGCGTATCTGATGACTCATCCCGGCAAAAAACTGCTTTTCATGGGACAGGATATCGGGGAGTATGACGAATGGAACGAAGACCGCGCGGTACAGTGGGAATTGCTGGAAAAAGACGATCATCAGAAACTGAACAGACTGATTTCCGATCTGAATAAGATGTATACGACAATGCCGGCTATGTATCAGAAAGATGATTCCTGGGAAGGCTTCGAGTGGATTAACTGCATTACGCCGCAGTCCTGCATGCTTTCCTATCTGCGTAAAGCGGAAAAGACGGAAGACACGCTGGTGGTTGTTGCAAATTTCGCCAATGCGAAACAGGAATTTACGATCGGGGTTCCCTATGAGGGAAAATACAGGGAAATTTTGAATACGGATGCGAGAACTTACGGCGGAAGCGGCTGTGTCAATGAAAAAGAGATAAAAACGCTGGAACAGGAGTGGGACGGCAAGCCCTATGCGATTGAAATGATCAGTGCGCCTCTTTCCATCAGCATTTTCGCCTATACCCCGTATACGCCGGAAGAAAAGGCGGAGATAGAAGCGGCCAAAGCGGAAGCGCTGCGGAAAGCGAAGGAAGAAAAAGAGAGACGGGAAGCGGAAGAAGCGGCCAAAATAACCGCAATGGAAGCAGAGAAAGCGAAAGAGGCGGCCAAAAGGGCATCGAAAGAAGCGCGGGAAAAAGCGAAGGCGGCCAACGAAGCGGCAGAACGCCTGAAAAAGATTCTCGCGAAAGAAAAAGACAATGTGAAAGAATCGGCCAAAGAGACACCCGTCAGGAAAAGCAGAACAAAACAGGGCGAAAAGAAGTAAACCGGAAAACGGGCAATAAAAAGGAGGAACGGGATGACGGAATTTGAAACCATAACAGGCGAAACGGTGGACGTGGGGCTGATACAGTCCTTTATACAGGAGCTGCCTGAAAAGGCGCTGCGGTTCGGCGTCCGGGTACTGCTTGCGCTGCTTGTTTTTGTGATAGGCGCACAACTGATCAAGCTGGTCTGCAAGATTTTAAAAAAGTCCATGCAGCGCGGGAATGCCGACGTGGGCGTCATTCAGTTCCTCAGCTCCTTTGTCAGGATTTCGCTTTATGTATTGCTGGTATTTTTTATCGCTTCGGGATTCGGGCTGGATGCGGCAAGCGTGGTAGCGCTGCTCGGTTCCGCTGGTGTGGCGATCGGCCTCGCGGTACAGGGAAGTCTGTCCAATTTTGCGGGGGGCGTGCTGATCCTGTTATTGAAACCTTTTAAAGTGGGAGACTATATCGTTGCCGGGAACGGAAATGAAGGAACCGTCATGGAAATCCAGATTTTCTATACAAAACTCACGACCGCCGATAATCGGCTGGTTGTGATTCCGAACGGCGATTTGTCTAATTCCAGCATGATCAATGCCAGCGCCATGCCGACCCGCCGTATCGACATTTCGGCAGGCATTTCCTATGACGCGGATATCCGCAGGGCGCGGGAAGTCCTTCTGGAACTGCTGGAGAAAGACGAGAAGGTTTTGCAGAACATGGATAAAAAGGTGTTTGTCGATTCTCTCGGGGACAGCGCGGTTATGCTCGGCGTGCGCTGTCATGTTGCCGCGGAGGATTTCTGGGAGACCAAATGGCGGCTTACGGAAAACATCAAATATGCGCTGGACGGGGCGGAAATTTCGATTCCTTACAATCAGCTGGATGTGCATTTGAAAGGCCAGGCATAGGCAGGCAGACGGAAAGATGCGGAGCACATGAGAAAAAAATAAAAAATTTCAGGAAAAAAAGAAATTACTGCTTGCCAAAAAGGAGATTACCCGTTATAATAATTTTTGTGCTCAGGCATAAGCTGGAATAGCGCAGTCGGTAGCGCAACTGATTCGTAATCAGTAGGTCGAGGGTTCGAGTCCCTTTTCCAGCTTTCAGCAAGTCCATGTTAAAGAGTCCAAACGAAAATGCTTTGTAAAGTATATTGCGAATTATATACTTTACAAAGCATTTTTGTTAAGTGTTTGATACAAAGAAGCCGATAAAGAAAACCGCAAAGGCATCACGAAGGAGCTGTCCGCAAAATTTTCCTTGCTTTTTTCCGCTTAATATGATAAATTATTACTGTTGCGAATAAGATGGTCCTCTGTTACAGAATGTATTAAGAACATCCAGATGATTTAGGAGGGAAATATGAACGAGATTATTAAAGAAATTGAAGCGGCTCAGGTCAAAGAGAAAGTTGATGCGTTTAACGTAGGCGATACCGTTAAGGTCTATGGTAAGATCAAGGAAGGTAACCGCGAAAGAATCCAGATTTTTGAAGGAACCGTATTAAAGAGACAGGGCGGAAGCAACAGAGAAACATTTACCGTAAGAAAATTATCCAACGGTGTAGGCGTTGAGAAAACGTGGCCGCTTCATTCTCCGAATGTTGAGAAGATCGAAGTGGTAAGAAGAGGTAAGGTAAGACGGGCGAAACTGAATTATCTGAGAGAACGTGTTGGAAAGAAAGCGAAAGTAAAAGAACTGGTAAAATAAGTATGAATCCGGACAGTTACCTTGAAGCAATTTAGGGTAACTGTTTTTGTACGTGCGCATTACGGTGCGTATTCACGCAGAGAAAGGCATGTGAGTCAGATTGGCGAGAAGAAAAGGGCTGCATTTTTATCAGAAGGAAAAGAAAATAAATTCTTCTCTGTTAAAGGACATATTTGAAATGATGATCGGAACCTTTGTTGCGGTTTTTCTGGCGGTGGCGCTGACCTGGTTTGTCGGTATGAGAACGAGTGTGATCGGGGATTCCATGGAACCGGCGCTGAGCAGCGGCCAGGAAATTCTGATTAACCGGTTCCAGTATAAATTATCCTCGCCCAAGAGGGGAGATGTCGTCGTGTTTCTTCCGAACGGCAATCAGAATACGCATTTTTATGTGAAAAGAATCATTGCGCTGCCCGGTGAGACGATACAGATTGTGAATGGAAAGGTCTATATCAACGGAGAATTGTCGGAGGAAGACGAGCGATTTGATAAAATAATCGATCCCGGAATTGCCGGAAATGAAATAACGCTTGGAGGAAACGAATATTTTGTTCTCGGAGACAACCGAAACAGCAGCGAAGACAGCCGGTCAGGCAACATCGGGCCGATTGCAAAAAGCACTATTATCGGAAAAGCCTGGTTCCATTTAAAAGACGGGGAGGGCAAAATCGGTTTTATCGAATAACAGCGTCAGAAGAAAGGTATGGTATTAGGTTGAACTATCAATGGTATCCCGGTCATATGACAAAGGCAAAGCGCATGATGCAGGAAAATATCGGGCTGATCGATCTGGTGATCGAACTGGTGGATGCGAGAATCCCTTTGAGCAGCCGCAATCCCGACATCGATGAGCTTGGGAAGAACAAAGCAAGGCTGATTTTGTTAAACAAGGCTGATCTTGCGGACGAAACATGCAATAAAGAATGGATTGCCTATTTTAAGAAAAAGGGTTTTCATGTGCTGGAGATCAACGCGAGAACCGGAAGCGGAATCAAAGGCGTCCAGGGAGCGGTCAGGGAAGCCTGCCGCGAGAAAATTGAGAGAGACCGGAAAAAAGGGATTGTAAACAGGCCGGTGCGTGCGATCGTGGTCGGCATTCCCAATGTGGGAAAATCCACTTTCATCAATTCCATCGCCGGGAAGGCGTGCGCGAAAACCGGAAATAAACCGGGCGTTACGAAAGGAAAACAATGGATTCGGCTGAACAAAGAACTGGAACTGTTAGATACGCCGGGCATTCTCTGGCCCAGGTTTGACAGTCAGGAAGTGGGGCGGAATCTTGCCTTTATCGGCTCCATGAATGATGAAATTCTGCAGATGACAGAACTTGCAATGGACTTAATCGCCTGTTTGATGGTACACTATAAAGAAGAGCTTACGGCACGTTACCGGCTGTCGGAGGATGCGGCGGCGCCGCTTCAGATTTACGAGCAAATCTGTGAGAGCAGAAAGTGCTATAAAAAAGGCGGGGAAATCGATTATGAGAAAGGCGCTCTGCTTTTGCTGGATGATTTCAGAAGCGGAAGAATAGGAAGAATCTCGCTGGAAAGGCATGGTTAATAGATGTGATGAAAAGGGTATTACGGGAAATATTGAGTACCAGCCTGTATCTTCTGGTGGTATTGTGCCTGGTTTATCTGGTGATTCATTTTGTCGGACAGAGAACACAGGTGAGCGGCAGTTCCATGGAGCCGCAGCTTCGCCATGAAGACAATCTGATTGTGGATAAAATTACATATCGCTTCAGAGAACCGGAGCGTTTTGATATTATTGTATTTCCTTTTGCGTATGAAGACAATACATTTTATATTAAGCGTATCATCGGGCTTCCGGGGGAAACGATTCAGATCGACCGGGACGGCAATATCTACATAGACGGAGAAATTCTGGAAGAAGGCTATGGAAAAGAGGTCATTCAGGAGCCGGGGCGGGCTTATGAGCCGATTACGCTTGGGGAAGATGAATATTTTGTGCTCGGGGATAACCGGAATAACAGTTCCGACAGCAGGGATATGTCGGTCGGGAACATCAAAAGGGATAATATTATCGGCCGTGCATGGCTCAGAATATGGCCGTTCGACCGGTTCGGGTTTATTAAACACAGGTGAGGTACATATGGCGGAATCAATACGGGAAATTAAAGAGAAATTACAGGCAGCTGATTACGAAAGGCTGCCTGATTTGTTTCAGGCTTACGAACAGGATGAGAGATCCGGCGTCAGGATGGAAGTGGAAAAGGCGAAGAAGCGCCTGGCGGCTTATGAAAAAGAACTTGTACGGATAGAAGGACTGAAGATTTATGAAAGAAAATATGCTGCTTTCGGAAGCATCTGCGGCATTGACGAGGCAGGAAGGGGGCCGCTTGCAGGGCCTGTCGTGGCCGGCGCCGTTATTTTACCTGAAAATTGTGACATTTTATATATCAACGATTCCAAGAAACTGTCCGAAAAAAAAAGAGAAGAGCTTTATGATGTGATTATGGAAAAAGCGGTTGCTGTGGGAATCGGTTACAGCACGCCGGAGCGTATTGACGAGATCAATATTTTGCAGGCGACTTACGAGGCGATGCGGGAGGCTGTGGCCGGGTTGTCCGTTCAGCCCGGTCTTCTCTTAAATGATGCGGTCACGATTCCTCAGATACCCATAAAACAGGTGCCGATCATCAAAGGAGACGCCAAGAGCATTTCCATCGGTGCGGCAAGTATCATAGCGAAGGTGACAAGGGACCGCCTGATGGTGCAGTATGACAGTATTTTTCCGGAATATGGATTCGCCTCCAATAAGGGATACGGCGCACAGATTCACATCGAAGCTCTGAAGAAATACGGACCATGTCCGATTCACAGAAAAACTTTTATCACACATTTTGTTTCGTGAGTGGGAGGGAACATTGAATTTAGGGAATATCTTTCAGCCGAAAAATCAGGAAATCAGACAGGGCAGTCTGTCGGGAACGTCAGGAACGGCTTCGGCCGGGGAAAAAAATTACCGGGCGCAGAGCGAAATCAGGAATATGGCGCCGGGGCAGACTGTTCAGGGCGAAGTAGTGGGAAAAGACGGCAGTACGGTTCAGATTGCGCTGGATGAAGAAACGGTACTGACGGCCAGACTGGAACGGGATTTAAACATCGCGCTCGGCCAGACGATGAGTTTTGAGATAAAAGCAAACAGCGGTTCGCAGATTTCTCTCGCACCGCTTTATGCCAATATGGCAAATCAGGCTACCATTCTGAAAGCATTGGCGGCGGCCGGACTGCCCGCAAGCACGAATAATATCCGGATGGTATCGAATATGATGCAGGAAGGGATGCCGATCGACAAGGATTCGATCGCCTGGGTCAGCAGACAGCTGATGGATTTTCCAAACGCCAATCCTGCTTCCGTATTGCAGATGATCCGGCTGGGCCTTCCGGTCTCGGAAATCAATATAGAACAGTTCGAAATGTATAAAAATTACGAACACCAGATTTTGCAGAGTGCGGAGCAGATCATGGAAGAGCTTCCACAGACTTTCAGGGAACTGCTTGCGGAAGGAAAAGACGCGGAAGCGGTTTTATTTTACCAGCAGATCATCAGGGCCTTTGTCGGAGATGAGGCGGCCGGAGAAACCGTCGGAGAGCCGGGCGCCGGAACGGGTGGAAATGTCGGCGGCGCGGAAGCCGGAAACGCGGGGGGGATTGTGTCCGGGACGCCTGACCAGACGGCAGCGGCCGGAGAGGCCGGGAAGATGCCGTCCGGTGCGGATATTTTGTCAGAAGCGCTGGCGGAAGCGGCGGAGGGAGATAAAGCGGGTACAAAAGGCGTTCCGCCGGAAGCAGCCGGACAGGAAGCCGTGGAACGGGAGGCCGGCCGGGATGCGTCAGACAGTCCGGTCCTGTCTTCCAAAACATGGCAGGCGCTCGGAGATATGCTGCAGAAAATGGGGACCGATGCGGAACTGGCAAAACAGATAGGAAGCGGCAGCCTTTCGCCCAAAGCGGTTCTGACACAGATTCAACATCTGATTTCGGAAAACCCCTATATGATACGGGAAGACTTTAAAGAGGACTTAAAGTCCCTGTTTGGAAGCAGAGAATTTCGGAATCTGCTGGAAGCGGGCATGAAAAACGACTGGCTCATCAAGCCGGAAGATGTGGCGGATAAAGAAAAGGTGGAACAGCTCTATGCCAGAATCAGGGAGCAGACGGCCAGAATGGAAGAAGCGTTTCATATGGCGGGAAAGGCGGACGGCGCCGGGGCAAAGAGCGTCCAGAACCTGCAGAATAACGTGGATTTCATGAACCAGATGAACCATCTGTTTACTTATATACAGCTTCCGCTGAAAATGGCGCGAAACGAGGCCCACGGGGACCTGTATGTTTATACCAACAAAAAGAGTCTGGCCAAAAAAGACGGAAATGTCAGCGCGCTTCTTCATCTCGACATGGAAAATCTCGGGCCGTTGGACGTTTATGTGACCATGCAGAAGAATCTGAACAAGGTCAGCACCAATTTTACCGTAAAAGACGAAGCGGCGCTGAACCTGATCGCGGGTCATATCCATATCCTGAACGAACGTCTGGAAAAGCGGGGATATTCCATGAAGGCAGATTTTCAGGTCAGAAAAGAGGATGCGCCGACGAATGTGATGCAGGAAATTCTTGATCAGAATAAAAATATTTCCGTGCTGAGCAAGACGTCTTTTGATATGCGCGCTTAGGTTCGCAGGCTGAGAGAAAGGCATGAGTATTATGTAAAGAGATTTGGGGGAATGCGGATGCGGAAGGAAAAAGAAAACAAACCAAAACAGGCGATCGCGCTGGAGTTTGATCCGTCGGACGAGGCGCCGAGAGTCATCGCTTCCGGGCGGGGGGCGCTGGCGGAGCGAATCATCGAGAAAGCGAAGGAAGCGGATGTCCCGGTGCACCGGGACGATAAACTGGCGGATACGCTGTCCCGGCTGGATATCGGGGAAATGATTCCGCCGGAGCTTTATGAGGTCGTGGCGGAAATCCTTGTATTCGTGGATTCCATGGATAAGATTAAGGCGAAACTGGCCAGGGGAAATTAGGCTGAGAGACCGGCTTTATCGCCGGTTTTGCCATCGCGGCAGACGACTTTGATATGGAGGACGGATTGAACAGAAGAAAAATCGGAATGGAACAGGAAGAACGGGCCTGTCAGTATCTGACGGAACGCGGCGTCAGAATCCGGGAACGAAATTTTCGGTGCAGGCAGGGGGAAATCGACATCATCGGCTGTGAAAAAGAGTATCTTGTATTTTTTGAGGTAAAATATAGAAGAGATGATTCCAGAGGAAACGCCGCGGAGGCCGTCGGCTTTCGGAAACAGAGGAAAATATGCCGGGTATCCGATTATTACCGGATGATACACGGGTGTCCTTCGGATACACCGGTCCGTTTCGATGTGATAGCGATGGACGGCGGCAGAATCGAATGGATTCGTGACGCCTTCTCTTATATTGGCTGAAAATTTGAAAAGGAGTGGATATTGATATGGAGAAAATCAGGAGAAAGCCGGGCAGACAGCAGATCAGACAAAACCGGCATGATGAGACGGAATATCTGAATTTTCCGCTTTTAGAGGAAACCGGGCTTGCGCGGCATCTTTTTTCTACCAGACTGGGCGGTGTGAGCGGCGGCATCTTTTCTTCCATGAATCTCAGTTACACGCGGGGCGATGATCGGGCGGCGGTGGATGAAAATTACCGACGGATTGCCAAAGCGCTGGGCTGTCAGGTGGAAGATATTGTCTGCTCCGACCAGACCCACACGACGAATATCAGGATTGTGGAGGAGAAGGACAGAGGAAAAGGCGTTTTGTATCCGAAGGATTATACGGACGTGGACGGGCTGATCACCGATGTGCCCGGCATAGTTCTTGCGACTTTTTATGCGGACTGCGTCCCGCTTTTTTTTATTGATGTGGAAAAAAAGGCGGTCGGCCTGTCTCATTCGGGCTGGCGGGGAACGGTGGGCCGGATGGGGCGGCGTACGATAGAAGAGATGGGCCGGGCATATGGAACGCGGCCGGAAAATGTGACGGCCGCGATCGGACCGTCGATCTGTCAGGACTGCTATGAGGTCAGCGAGGATGTGGCGGAGGCTTTTCGGAAGGAATTTCACGGGCCGGGGCAGGAGAAAGAAATCCTGAAGGAAAAGGGAGACGGGAAGTATCAGCTCGACCTGTGGAAGGCCAACCGCATTGTGCTGGAAGAAGCCGGCATCCGTACCGAAAAGATACAGATAACGGATATCTGTACCTGCTGTAATCCCGATTATCTTTTTTCTCACAGGGCCAGTCAGGGGAAACGCGGCAATCTCGGAGCATTTTTAGGACTTCTTCCGGTAAATTAAGAAAATATTAAATAAAATCCCACCAGTTTTTTTCATTTTATATGTTTCAATAGAGATAACCCTAAGTCAGCTGTCAAAAAAGAAACGGCTGGCACGACAAAAGAGAGGTAGAGCAGATGGCGAATATTCTTGTATGTGATGATGATAAGGAAATCGTGGATGCAATAGAAATTTATCTGTTGCAGGAAGGCTATCAGATCTTCAAGGCGTATGACGGAGAACAGGCAATCAGAATTTTAAAGCAGACGACCATTCATCTTCTGATTATGGATGTTATGATGCCAAGACTTGACGGTATCCATGCGACGCTGAAAATCAGAGAGTATTCCAGCATTCCGATTATTATTCTTTCCGCCAAATCAGAGGACAGCGACAAAATCCTGGGTTTAAATATCGGGGCTGACGATTATGTGACGAAGCCTTTTAATCCGTTGGAACTGGTAGCAAGGGTGAAGTCCAATTTAAGGCGGTATACGATGCTTGGCAATCTCAATACGGAGAACAATGCGCTGTTTCGGGTAGGGGGGCTTTGTATAAATGACGATACGAAGGAAGTTACCGTTGACGGCGAGGGTGTAAAGCTGACGCCGATCGAGTATAATATTCTGCTTCTGCTTGTCAAAAACTGCGGCAGGGTCTTTTCCATCGACCAGATTTATGAAAGCATCTGGAACGAGGAAGCAATCGGTGCGGATAATACGGTGGCGGTGCATATCCGGCATATCCGTGAGAAGATTGAGATCAATCCCAAAGACCCGCGTTATCTGAAAGTCGTATGGGGCGTCGGTTATAAAATCGAGAAACAATAAAAGAGGGGCGGGAGGAGAAAGCCCGGTATCGTTTCATGGAAGAAAGGCATGGTTGGGATTATGAAAAGCAGAAAAAGAAAGGCAGGAAGGAACGCCAGGGCGGTTTTGCAGGTGCTTCAGCATTTGCTTCTTGTAATGGCCGTTACAGCCCTGCTCATTGTAACGACCGGCTCCACGGTTGTTGTACAGGGGATTTCGGATAAGGAAAGCTATAATCTTCACGCATCGGATCAGGAAAAAACGTATGAGGAATCGAAGCTGTTCAATACGATATACGGCAGGGCGGTAACGGATATCATACGATATGGCGTGATTCGGAGTCAGCTGGAGACGGACGGTGAATTTGACGGGAAGAAAATCATCGATGTGACGGCATATAACTGCCGGGATACGGGAATACCGGAGCAGTATGTAACCGCAAGATACTATCTGGAAGATTTGCTGAAATGGCAGAATTACGGGATGGAATACACGGCCAACGATATGACGGTTCAGCAGATCAGAGATTTTTTAAACGATCGTACCATGTTGACGATGGTGGATCCGGACAGCAAATATTATAATACTTCCGATGCCAATTATATGAAGGCGGATATCGGTTCTTATACTTTTGTGGACGACGTATCTGCCAACATGCTTTCATCGGGGAAATGGGACGAATGGTACGAAGGGGATGAAGTACTTCAGCTGAATGTACTGGTAAACCGTTATAAGACGGTGGACGGGAAAAATATCGAAGAGTATACGGCAGACCCGGAGAGTTATGTACGTCTTTGCGAGAATGTATCGAAGGCGATGCAGAGCCTCGCTTATAATTATGACGAATACCTGACTTATCAGGCGTATTATGACAGTGGGAATACCAATCTCCGCTACTGTATCGAAAAAACGGTGGGAGACCATACGGAATATTTTACCAACATGGAAGACCTGATCTCTTTGGAGGAATTGAAGAGAGGGCTTGCGGATGCCAACATGGCGGAGTTTTTTCAAAGCTGTTTTGATACGAAGTTTGCGGACAGCCGGAGCAAATATCTGTATTACAGCCCTTCCGAGATGATCTATGAAAGCAATTCCGCGATTCAGGAAAGAACGATACAGAGCATTGTGCGGGAATATGATTACGCATATCCGGAAAGCATCCGTATCTGGATCGGCGTGGATGCCTCTTATCCGGTAAATGACGCTTTTACTCAGGGAAAAGCCGGGTTCCAGAATTATCTTCCGTATTTCTGGCAGTGGATCACGCTGGCGGTCATATCGATTGTACTGTATTTTATGATTCTGGTTTATCTGACGGGCGCGGCCGGCAGAGAGCAGGACGCGGAAGGCAACGCGTATATTCTGCTGAACGGATTTGACACGATACCGACGGAAGCGGCCCTGCTTCTCGGTATGCTGACGGCGGCGGCCATTGTGGGCGCGGCGTATGCGGTCAGCCGGTTCATTGTGAATTATGAGAATGTCTATACGGTCTGGTTTAAAATAGCGGCGGGCGCTGTCGTACTTCTCGTCGATGTGGTTTTCTGCTATTTTTATTACAGTCTGGTCAGAAGAATCCGGGCCGGGATTTTCTGGAAGAACAGCTGGCTGAAAAGAATCGTGCATGAATGTTCTCTGCTGTGCCTGGAAGTATACGACAACGGAAATATCGTGGTCAGGACATGGGGACCGTATATCGCGTTTCTGGCTTTTAACCTGTTCATGATACTGGTGGGAATTTTTACGGGAGTACCGTTACTGCTCGGCATTCTGGTCGATTTTGCCGTGGATATGTGTGTAGGCGTGCTTTTGTATCTGGATGTGAAAGAGCGGCAGAATATTGTAACGGGGATTGAAAAGATCGCGGAAGGGAACTTCTCCTATCAGATCAGCCAGGAGAAGCTGCATGGAGACAATCTTGTGCTTGCCAGATCGGTGAACAGCATCGGGAACGGCATTAAGACCGCGGTGGAAATCAGTATGAAAGATGAACGCATGAAAGCGGATCTGATTACGAATGTTTCTCATGATATCAAAACGCCTTTGACGTCCATCATCAATTATGTGGATTTGATTAAGCGGGAAAAAGTGGACAACGAGCGGGTGAGAAGCTATATACAGGTGCTGGATGAAAAGTCGCAGCGGTTGAAACAGCTGACCGACGATCTGGTGGAAGCGAGCAAGATTTCTTCCGGAAATATCAATCTGCATTTTGAAAGAATCAATGTAACGGAGCTGCTCAATCAGACCATCGGGGAGTTTTCCGAGAAATTTGATGAGAAAAAACTGACGGTCGTCATGAATGTCAATGCGGCGGGGGCCGTTATCAAAGCGGACAGCAGAAGTATCTGGCGCGTGATGGAAAATCTTTTCAACAACGTCTGCAAATACGCGCTGGAAGGAACGAGGGTATATATCGCGATTAACAGCCAGGCTGGAAAAGACGGGACGGAGCGGGAATTGATAGAAATTTCCATTAAAAATATTTCGGCAAAAGAACTGAACTGTAACCCGGAAGAACTGACGGAGCGTTTTATCCGGGGGGATGAGTCCAGGACGACGGAAGGCAGCGGGCTTGGCCTGTCCATTGCCAAGAATCTGACGGAGGCGCAGCATGGCTCATTTGAAATTTCACTGGATGGTGATTTATTCAAGGTTATTCTGACTTTTCCGATGATGGAGTGATCTGACGGAATGTTCTGACAACAAAAAAGAAAACCGGCAATAACTGGCAGAACTGGTTATTGCCGGTTTTCCTATGTTTTTGGCAGTATATGCAGCGGTGGTTAGTCGCTGATATATTTTTTGACAATCGATTCCATATCGGCCCGCACTTCGATAAAGGCCTGAACGAGTTTCGAAGAAAATGCGCCGCTTTGTCCGTTGACAATGATCTGATAGGCTTTTTCGGTATCGTACGCCGCTTTGTAAACGCGTTTGGAGGTGAGTGCATCATAGACGTCCACAAGGGAAACGATCTGTGCGGCGATGCTGATATTCTCGCCTTTTAATTCGTCAGGATATCCGCTCCCATCGTATTTTTCATGATGATGCCTTGCAATATCATACGTATAATCATAAAAATCCTTATCCTGTATATGGATGATTTTTTCAATGATTTCCGCGCCCTTTGTCGTATGGGACTTTATGACCTCGTATTCGTCCGCCGTCAGTTTTCCGGGCTTTAATAAGATACTGTCCGGGATTACAATTTTGCCGATATCGTGCAGAGACGAAGCCCAGCCGATCATTTCCAGTTTCTCGGCTGTAAGTGCATATTCCGGATACAGCTTCATCACGCTTGTCCCGAGACAGACGGAAAGCAGACGAGTCCTCTTGATATGCTGCTTCGATTCCAGATTTCTGAATTCGACGAGATTGCTCATGGAATCCACGAGGATTTCATTCATATATTTCATTCGTTTTGCCTGAAGCCTCAGTATCTGATTCTGTTTTTTCAATTTTTCGGTCTGGCTTTTGACTGTGACTTCCAGCAGCATTTTATACTGGAACAGATCAACGACGTTTTCAACGACCTGCCTTACGACATCGGATTGATAAGGCTTCTTGATATAGCTCATGACGCCGTGCTCATAACCCATTTTTTCGGATTCGGGAGAATCTTCGCTTGTGATCATGATAAAGGGGATTTTGGTCAGAAGCTTCCTTTCACCAAGTTTTTCCAGCATCTGGAAACCGTTCATAACCGGCATCATATTATCCAGCAGAACGACCGCGATGGAATGCGCGTTCGTTCTTAAAAGTTCAATGCCTTCTCTGCCGTTGCAGGCTTCCAGAATTTTATATTTATCCCGAAAAATTTCTGTCAGGATCTGTCTGCTGGACACGTCGTCGTCAATGACTAATATTGTATCGTATTTCATGTCTAATCCCATGCTTTCTTTTATTTTATAGTTTGAGCATTACCACGCGCTTATTCCGCAGCTTGAAAATGACTCTGCTGACATTTGACGGAAGCAGATATTTGATGGTATTGATCGTAATAACGCTTCCTTCGTATGCGTTTCCTCTGACACAGACGGGATCTTTCATGTTCTGCTCCGGGTCGGTCAGGTTGGCAAGTTTGGATGCTTCCGCATCGAGTTCGGCCAGTTCGTGATCTTTTGCAACGATTGCGCCGTTGAGTTTTTTAATAATTTCTTCGGCCAGTTCCTTTTTGGAAGGAAGTGCCTTCAATATTTTATTCCATTCATTTTCCAGTGCGGACAGCTGATTCAGAATCTGTAATCTTTTATCCGCAAATCTGGCCTGTTCTTTATTATAGGTATCATTTCTGCCAATTTCCAGAACCGTCCGGAGATGAGAGCTGTTTCCGAGGTTATAAGTATCGACGCCTCTGACGGCACAGATCCGTCCGCCGAGCAGCATGCCCTTGCTTCCGGAAACGATAACTTTTCCCAGCGTATTAATGTTGCTGTTCATAATATAGTTGGCCTTGACATTTCCGCCGGCATTGATGTTGGCGGCTTCAAAAAAGCTGCCGGAAACTTCGCCTTCCGCTTCGATAAAACAGTCGTTTTTGGAACAGCTTCCTTTTTTAATCATGACGTTTCCGCCGGCGATTAATCTGCCGGTTTCCACGTTGTGCTCGATAATGATATCGCCCGTCGCTTTTATGTAACCGCCGGAATAAACGCTGCCGATGACATATACGGAGCCGTCGACTTCCAGTCTGCCGGTAACTGCAGTTACGTCTTCTCTGACAACGATCATGTTGGAAATGATAATTCGGCCGTTCACAAATTCAAATTTACCGTTCATACGGGAAAGATAGGTTATACCGTCTTCGGCGATCGTAAAGCCGACGCCTTTCAGCGGATTTTTTTCAAGCCCGTTATTGGCATGGATTACTTCACCGAATACGTTCTGTCCGTCGTGGCCCCTTTCCGCCCGGTGGTAAACGGCTATTTTTTCGCCTTCATCCACCATTTCAAAGGCTTCGATATTTACATAATCAACACCGCCGTCGGGAAGCGGCGCAGGAATACGGGGAAGATCGAGTCTGACAAAAAATTCAAACCAGCCGTCCTTCCCTTTTTCGGCGGGTGTTCCCTCGGCAATCAGAATTTTTTCATTCATTCTCCGCTGGCTGATCATATTGGTAATCGCGTCCCGTTTGATGCCGATGGAAATGCCTCTGTTTTCAAGATCACGATAAATATCTTCTTCCGTGACCATATTGCCGGGAATCCAGGGAATGTACGCATACGCCTTGTTCCCGTTGTCCTCTACCGAAATGTTAAATTCTTTTTTCCGCAGGGCGCTGAGACTGGCCGCCAGACTGTCGGTTTCAGAAGAGTTTGTCGTTTTGGCATTTGCAAGAAGCTCTTCCCGCTTTCTCTTCATATCGGTGCCGGAATAGATCAGCTTGGCATAGGAAGATACGTCCAGACCTTCTTCCAGCCCGAGCCGGATTTCCCGCATCTGCCAGTGATTGAACAGATAGTTTGTATAATAGGATATTTTCAGTTTCTTTTCCAATCCGAGCCGGATTTCCTGCATCTGCATCCAGTTGTATTTCGCATCTGCGTATTTGGAAACATCCAGTCCTTCATACAACCCGATTCTGATTTCATGAATCTGCTGTGAATACATATCGTCTGTCAGCCATTGATCGAGCGGCAGGCCTTCTTCCAGAGCGAGTCTGATCTGCTCCAGTTCGCTGCTTTCAAAACCTCTGTCCAGGTAGGGAGTAAGATCGGTAGAAGAGTAGAAAGAAAGACGGATCTGTTTCATCGTGTTATAGCCGTAGGCCGAATCCGCATAGGCGGAAACATTGACTTTATCCTTCAGCCCCATACGAATCTGTTCCATCTGCATCCAGTTCAGTTCCGGTTTGGAATAAATGGAAACATCCAGACCTTCTTCCATGCCGAGCCGGATTTCCTGATTCTGTTCTTCCAGATAGGATTGTTTATCCAACATTTGGAAGGGAAGCTTCGATTTTAGATTTTTCATGCTTTTTCCGGGCTGTATTTTGCCAGGGTTTGAATCGTTCATTCTTTTTCTCCATATTTTAATTATAATATACCCATAATATATGTATTATACAGGGACTAAGGAGAAAAGTCCACTGTTTTAAGACAAATTGAACAGTATTCCAAGCGCAGCGGAGATCAGAAACATGTAAACGGGAGAAATCTTTTTCTTTTTGAATGTCCGGTATAAGAAGCCTGTTCCGGATAACAGGAGAAAAATAATGATATAACGATAATTAAATGTGATATTATCGTTAATGCTTTTTATGCCGAAAAAAACGTTTAGTCCCATCGTGCATGCGGCGGTGAGAATGAGGGCGGCAATACAGGGACGGACGCCGGAAAGAAAAGCTTTTACGCCGTTATGACTGAGCAGACTGCCGATTACGGAGGCGATCAGGAAAATAATGATAAAGGAGGGCAGAATTACTCCCAGGGTTGCAAAAAAAGAACCGACGGCCCCGCCCTGTGATGCGCCGACAAAAGTTGCCATGTTGACGGCCAGAGGACCGGGCGTTGATTCGGAAACGGCGATAAAACTTAAAAATTCGTTTTCGGTGAGCCAGCCGTTATCGAGCACCGTTTCACGGATTAAGGGGATCATGCCGTAGCCGCCGCCAAAAGACACCGCGCCGATTTTCAGGAAGTGAAGAAACAGTTTCAGATAAATCATCTGCATTCTCCTTTCCTGCTTATTTTTTGCAGCAGATTGACGGATATGCCGATAGCGCCGCAGATCATGATATAAAATACGGAAGAAAAGCTGACTGACAGAAGGGAAAACATGATCATGAAGCCGGCGGAGGCCGTAAAAAGTATCATATTAAAGGGATTTCTCGGAAGCTCTTTCAGCATTTGCAGGCCTGCGGACAGAATCAGATAGATGACGCAGACACGGATGCCCTCGAATGCGTAATTCACATATCGAAAGGACAAAAATGTGTCAAAATACAGGGAAATCAAATAGATAATGACAAAAGACGGAATACATACCGCCAGCGTGGATGCGGCGGCGCCGCGGAATCCATCCACCCGGTAGCCGATATAAGTTGCGCTGTTAATGGCGACGGGCCCCGGCGTGGATTCTGCGATTGCGGCCATATTAAAAAAATCTTCTTTTGTAATCCATTTCTTTTTGTCCACAAATTCGTTTTGTAACAGAGCGATCATGGCGTAACCGCCGCCGAAGGTGAACGCGCCGATTTTAAAAAAGGTCAGAAAAAGCGCCGCTGTTTTTTTCATAAAAATGTTCCTTTCATTGTTTTGCTTCTTATGTGACATGGTCCTGAATATATGGTAATATAAAAAACGTAGGAAAACAATAGGACGGGGTGATTTGATGAAAATGATATATATTGTGGAAGACGATGCGAACATCCGGGAAATTGAGACGTTCGCGCTGAATAACTGCGGCTATGAGACGAAAGGATTTGAATGTGCCGCAGACTTTTTCAGAGGAATGCAGGACGAAAAACCGTCGCTGATTCTGTTGGATATTATGCTGCCGGATGAAGACGGCATAACGGTTCTGAAAAAACTCCGTCAGGCGCATGATACGAAGAAGCTCCCTGTTATTATGGTGACTGCCAAAACAACGGAGATCGATAAAGTGAAGGGGCTTGATTCCGGCGCCGATGATTACATTACAAAACCTTTCGGCGTTATGGAGCTGATTTCGCGGGTCAAATCGCTTCTCAGAAGAATGGAACCGGAGGGGGAGGAAATGCCGCTTTTACTGTCGGAAATTGTGCTCGATACGGCGGGACGCACCTGTAAAGCGGCTGGCCGGCCGGTGGAACTGACTTATAAAGAGTTTGAACTGTTATCGCTGCTGATCAGGAATAAGGGAATTGTTCTGACGAGAGACGCTTTGATGGAGAAAATCTGGGGCATCGATTTCATCGGGGAATCGAGAACGCTGGATGTTCATATCAAGACGCTGCGGAAAAAGCTGGGAGATGCGGGGCGTCATATCCAGACGGTCAGAAACGTCGGTTATCTGGCGGATGAGGGAACGGAAAAATGACCAGAAAACTGAATTTGAATTTTATGCTCGTCATCGCGGTAGCCGTTTTTCTCAGTGTATTCTTTACGGCGGCCGTATCTTACAGGCTGCTGCAGGAAGAAGTTTTTGCGGATCTTTCCGCGGCGGCGGATATGATCGAAAAGCTGAATCTGGCGCAGCAGATGCAGAATGAGAAGTTTGCGGTGCAGGAAAGCGGGCTGCGGATTACCTGGATAGCTGCAGACGGAGCGGTATTATACGACAGCTATGCGGGCAATACGCTTCTGGAAAGCCATGAGGACAGGCCGGAGGTGGTACAGGCATTGGAGGACGGCGAAGGTAAAAGCGTCCGGAAATCCCGGACGATGGAGCGCAATATTTTCTTTTATGCCAGAAGAGTACAGGACGGGAGCGTTATCCGTATTGCGAAGGAGGCGGGGAGCATCTGGCATATTTACAGGAATATGCTGCCCGTCATTCTGCTTATTGCCGTATTTTCCTTTCTGGCCTCCATGTGGCTTGCCGGCTTTTTGACGAAAGTTTTCGTCAGACAGGAAGAGGCTCTGAAAAATGCCAGAATCAGACAGGAATTTTCGGCCAATGTCAGCCACGAGCTGAAAACGCCGCTGACTTCCATTTCAGGCTATGCGGAGCTGATCGCAAACGGAATGGCATCCGGGAAAGAAGCGCGGCATTTTGCGGAAGAAATCCATCGGAATGCGCAGAGGCTGCTCGCGCTGATCAACGATATCCTGCGGTTATCGGAGCTGGATGATATGCCGGAACACCAGTTCACTTTTGAAACGGTTGATCTGTATGAACTGGCGGCCCGGTGCATGGCGGTGATGGAACCGATCGCGGCCCGGCATGAGGTGCTTCTTTCCCTGACCGGAACGCCGCTCATGATCTGCGCGGACAAAGACCTGATCGAAGAACTGCTTTATAACCTGTGCGACAATGCAATCCGCTATAATCAAAAGGGCGGACACGTTTGGATTACCGTGACGGACCGGCTGATGGTACGAGACGACGGCATCGGCATACCGCCCAAATATCAGAAGCGTGTTTTTGAGCGGTTCTTCCGGGCCGATAAGAGCCGTTCCAGAAAAACGGGCGGAACCGGACTCGGACTTGCCATCGTGAAGCATATAGCGGAAGTGCATCATGCGGGTATTTCGCTGGACAGTGCCGAAGGTGTGGGAACGACGGTAAGCGTACAGTTTCCGGAGATTTCGTCGTTTCTTCCCGCGGGCAGCAGGGCAGGCAGGCGCATGGATATTTAATAGCATATGTAATATTTGAGCGCCCTGCCGATTTGCTATGGGGTTTCTGATTCCGGAGAAAAAGACCGGACGGATTCGGCAATGCTGCAGCTGTGTTTTACAATCCGGTCAAGTCCGTTGAGAAGATCGGCAAGGAGAAATCCCATGCCCACGCTGCATTTTCCTTTTTTCAGCCGTTTTTTATGATTTTTCAGTATTTTTTTGGAAATGCGTTCCTGTTCGCCCTGCAAATAGCGTATGTTATTGAAAAAGACAGGGGAAGGCGTTTTCCAATAGTCAGCCGTTTGTTTTAACAGGGTCAGGAGCCCGGCGCGGTATTCCATCAGCTCGTTTCTGGCTTCTTTTGAAAAACGCTGGTTTTTCTGTTCCATTTTGTTAAAGCAGGCCGTGACGCCGAGCGCATAGTCTGCAATGCGTTCTATATCGCCGACACAGTGCTGTAAAAGCGTCAATTCCATGAGATCGGTTTCCGTTAAAGAGGAACGGCTGATCCGGAACAGGTATTCGTTGATTTGGTCTTCATAACGATCGATATCATGTTCAAGCGCTTCCACATATTCCGCCTTTTCTTTCTGATAGTGGAGGAGCAGAGCGAGCGCTTCCCGGGCGGATTCTTCCGCAAGCGCCATCATGACGCCGGTAGTCTTCCGGCACTGATGAAGAGCAAGCGCAGGATTTTCCAGAAAACGTTTATCCATATTGGAAAGTGCGGAAAGCCTTGCCGGCGATAATTCCACATTGTCTTCGTCTTTGGAAGAAACGGAGAAGCGTGCGAGCCTGACCAGCCAGCCTGAAAACGGAAGCAGAACAAGCGTCGCAAACAGATTGAAACAGGAATGGGTTACGGCGATGCCGGCGGGCGTAGCGGCCTGGTGAAAGAAATCAAACGGCAGTACGAGGTGAACCGCATAAAAGCAGCCCATGAATGCAAATGTCCCGATCAGGTTAAAGTACAAATGAAGAAATGCCGCTCTTTTTGCATTCGGTTTCGCGCCGATGGAAGAGAGCAGCGCGGTAACGCAGGTTCCGATGTTCTGGCCCATGATGATCGGCAGTACCGCCGAATAAGGAATCGCTCCGGTGACGCAGAGCGCCTGAAGGATTCCGACGGAGGCGGAAGAACTCTGTATCAGGGCGGTCAGGACGGCTCCTGCGAGGATTCCCATGACCGGGTTGGAAAATTTAACGAACAGGTCGGCAAAACCCGGAATATCTCCAAGAGGTTTTACCGCGGAACTCATACTGTGCATACCGGACATCAGAATGGCAAATCCAAGAAGGATGCCGCCTGCATTTTTCTTTTTCCCGGATTTGCCGGACATCATAAGAATAACACCTGCAATCGCAAGGAACGGTGAAAAAGATTCGGGTTTCAAGAGCATGAGAACGGTATTGCTTTCTTTTATGCCGGTAAGGCTCAGGAACCATGATGTGACGGTGGTTCCGATATTGGCGCCCATAATGATTCCGACGGCCTGTTCTAAACGCATCAGGCCGGAATTGACGAATCCCACAACCATAACGGTTGTTGCGGAAGAAGATTGAATAACGGCAGTTATTCCTGCGCCGAGCAGAACGCCCTTTATCGGATTGTTGGTCATTTTGGTAAGAATGGCTTCCATTTTGCTTCCGGAAGCCCTGGCAAGGGTTTCGCCCATCAGGTGCATTCCGTAAAGAAAAAAGGCAAGGCCTCCGATCATTGTAAACAGATTAGTCAGCTGCATTTGTGAATCGCCTCTCTTTTTCGTTTTTTTTCAATATAACTTTGCCATGTAAAGTTCAGGGGATTCGTATGTAAAATATATGTAAAATTTGGGGGACCGCATAAGGGAGTTGACAACCCCCGAAAGCTGGCATAAACTATTTTTGTGCCGCAGAAGGCGGCAGGGCTGAAAGAATGATCTTCCAAAGGGGGAAGGATAATGACATTAGATCAGATTCCGATCGGACAGGAAGTTACGATTGTACAGGTAGGCGGCGAGGGGGAGCTTCGCTGCCGGTTTCTGGATATGGGCCTGATTCCCAGAACAAAAGTAAAAATACGTAAAATGGCGCCTATGGGCGACCCGATCGAAATAGAACTGCGCGGCTATGAACTTACAATCCGCAAGGAGGATGCGCAGAAAATAGAAGTGCAAAGCTGAAAAGGCTTTGGAAAAGGCATGGTTATCGATAACAGGTACATTTGGAGAAACGGACATGGTATACGCATTAGTAGGTAATCAAAACTGCGGTAAAACGACATTATTTAATCAACTGACCGGTTCTAACCAGCATGTGGGTAATTTTCCGGGCGTTACAGTGGATCAGAAGGTCGGGACGATTCAGGGGGAAAAGGGAGACGCGGTCGTAGATTTACCGGGCATTTATTCCCTCAGGCCTTACAGCAATGAAGAAATTGTGACGAGAGATTTCATTTTAAATGAAAAACCGGACGGTATCATCAATATTGTGGATGCCACTAATATTGAAAGAAATCTGTATCTGACACTGCAATTACTCGAAATGCACATCCCGATGGTGCTGGCGCTTAACATGATGGATGAAGTGCGGGGAAACGGCGGCACGATCGCGCTTGATAAGATGGAAGAACAGCTCGGCATTCCGGTGATTGCGATCAGCGCAATCAAGAATGAAGGTCTGGAAGATCTGATGAAGGCGGTCCGGGAAGCGGCCGGGAGACGGCTTTATCCGAAAGTGACGGACTTTTGTGAAAAAGGGCCCATACATAGATGTATCCATGCGGTCAGTCATCAGGTGGAAGACCATGCGGAGTTAATCAATATGTCTCCCCGTTTTGCCGCGAGCAAGATCGTGGAGGGCGACAGGGATGTCATCGAACGGCTGAAGCTGTCTCAGAATGAGCTGGAGCTGATGGAGCACAGCATCGTGGAGATGGAACAGGATAACGGCATGGACAGAAACGCTTCGCTTGCGGATATGCGCTATACGTTTATCGAAAAAGTATGTGAAAGCGCGGTGATCAAATGCCGGGAGAGCAGGGAGCATAAGAGAAGCGTCAGAATCGATACGGTACTGACGGGAAAATATTTTGCCGTACCGGCGTTTCTGCTCATTATGATGCTGATTTTCTGGCTGACGTTCGGACTGATCGGCCAGGGCCTGAGCGATCTGCTGGGGATGGGCATCGACGCGCTTTCGGCGTTTGTGGAAAAAATGCTGACGGCCTACGGTATCAATCCGGTGGTCGAGAGCCTTGTGATCGACGGGATTTTTGCCGGAGTGGGCAGCGTTCTGAGTTTTCTTCCGATTATTGTCGTACTGTTTTTTTTCCTTTCCATTTTGGAAGATTCCGGTTATATGGCCCGAATCGCATTTGTAATGGACAGGCCGCTTCGGAAGATCGGTTTGTCCGGCAAGAGCTTTGTTTCCATGCTGATCGGCTTCGGGTGCAGCGTGCCGGCCGTGATGTCCAGCAGAACGCTGTCTTCGGAACGGGATAAAAAGATGACGATCATGTTGATTCCGTTTATCAGCTGTTCGGCTAAAATACCGATTTATGCTCTGTTTACGTCGGCCTTTTTTCCGGATCATCCGGTGCTTGTGATGATGGGCCTTTATGTGCTCGGCATTCTGGTGGGGCTGCTTGTGGCGGTGGTTCTGAACCATACGGCTTTCAGGGGAAATTCCATGCCTTTTATGATGGAGCTGCCCAATTACCGTTTTCCGTCCGCAAAGAGCGTTCTTCTGTTGATGTGGGATAAGGCAAAAGATTTTCTGCAAAGGGCCTTTACCGTGATTTTCATCGCAACGATGATTATCTGGTTTTTACAGACTTTTGACAGCCGTCTGAATGTGGTTGCGGACAGCAGAGACAGTCTGCTGGCGCTGGTCGGCCAGTATATTGCGCCCCTGTTTACGCCGCTCGGATTTAATGACTGGCGCGTGGCGACATCCCTGATCAGCGGTTTTTCGGCCAAAGAAGCGGTGGTCAGCACGTTAAGCGTCCTGACGGGAACTTCGATGAGCAATTTAAGCGGGACGCTGGGAAGCATTTTTACGCCGGTTTCAGCGGTCAGCTTCCTCGCTTTTACGCTGCTTTATACGCCGTGCGTGGCGGCGGTGGCGACGATTAAACGGGAAATGGCCTCGGCCTGGAAAGCATTTTTGATTGTGCTGATGCAATGCGGCGTCGCGTGGCTTGTATCATGTGTTATATATCAGGTATTATGTTTTTTCGGATGATATTGTTTTTGGCGGGGGAAAGGCGTTTGTCCCGTTTCCGCCGATGACAGGAATATGAATCGTATAATGTGGAACCATACTTAGAAAGCCTCATAAAATAATGACAGAGACTGTTGCGGCGGTATAATTGGGAGGCTTAGGAAAGGTATGGTCATTGATATGAGTATTTTTTTCGGGCTTATGATTCCGTTTCTCGGCACGTTTGCGGGAGCGGCCTGCGTTCTTTTTATGAGAAACGGTATGAACGCGCTGTTGGAAAAAGTATTGCTTGGTTTTGCTTCCGGCGTTATGGTGGCGGCATCCGTCTGGTCGCTGCTGCTTCCGGCAATCGATATGGCACAGGGGTATGGGAAATTGGCATTTGTGCCTGCGGCGGCGGGTTTTGCGGCGGGGATTGCCTTTTTATACGGACTGGACAAAATGATTCCCCATCTGCACCCCGGAGGGAACAAGCCGGAAGGCATGCGGAGCAGGCTGAACAAAACGACGATGCTGGCGCTGGCCGTCACTCTGCATAATATTCCGGAAGGAATGGCTGTGGGAGTCGTGTTTGCGGGCGTTCTGTCGGGAAGCCGGGAGATGACGCTTGCAGGGGCGTACACGCTGGCTGTGGGCATTGCCATCCAGAATTTTCCGGAGGGCGCCATCATTTCCATGCCGATGAAAAGTAACGGAACCGGAAAGAAGAGGGCTTTTGCCTATGGTATCTTGTCCGGCGCCGTGGAACCGGCGGCGGCATTTGTTACCATATTAATAACAAATGTTATAGAAAAGGCGCTTCCGTTTCTCCTGGCGCTTGCGGCAGGCGCGATGCTGTTTGTTGTCGTGGAAGAGCTGATTCCGGAGGCATCCGGAGACGGAGACTCGGACGGTGCAACGCTTGGATTTGCGGCGGGATTTCTGATTATGATGATATTGGATGTTGCACTAAGCTAGATTGAAAAATCATGCTGACGCACTGATTTTTCAATCGCGAATTTGTGCCTGCGGCTCAAAGTTCGCTAGTTGAGAGAAGCTAAAACTTCACATGGAAGAATGCCTTGAAAAGCAGGTATTCTTCATCTTGATTTTGACTTGAGATTCTGCGAAGCGGAAACGATGATGCAAGAGAAAGGATACGGAAGAAATGAAGACTTACAGACTGAATTTAAATTCGATTGAACGGGTGAAGGGATTTGTATCTGCGATCGGCAATATGGAAGGATACTTTGATCTGGTTTCCGGCCGGTATGTGGTGGATGCCAAGTCCATCATGGGAATTTTTTCAATGGATCTGGCCAAAGAGGTGGAACTGCGGATACTGGAGACAAATGAAAAGATATCCGAAATTGAAAAAACGATCGAGCCGTATCTGATTCGGTAATGTTTGACTGCAGGACGGAAGGAAAGTACAAAAGCTATGAGACTGCTGCATTTGGCTGATCTTCATCTGGGGAAACGGGTTTATGATTTTTCCATGCTGGAAGATCAGCGTTATATTTTAAACCGGATATTGGGAATCATTGAGGCAGAACGGGTGGACGGCGTCCTGGCCGCCGGGGATATTTATGATAAAACGGTGCCTTCCGCGGAGGCGGTACGGCTTTTTGATGATTTCATAACGGAAATTGCAGGAAGAAACATTCCTGTTTTTTTAATCGGCGGAAATCATGACTGTGCGGAACGGATTTCTTTCGGCGCAAAGCTGTTTGCAAAAAGCGGCGTTTATTTTGCAGGCGGCTATCGGGGACGGGTGGAACCCGTTACATGCCAGGATACATATGGAAAGCTGGATATTTACCTGCTTCCGTTTATCCGGCCGGTCCATGTTCGTCAGGCGTTTCCGGACCTTTCGGAAAAAATCGGTTCTTATCAGGAAGCCATGCAGGCCGTCCTTTCCCACATTGACTTGGACAGAGGACGGCGGAATATACTGGTGGCGCATCAGTTTGTGACCGGAGCGGTGCAGGGCGGGTCGGAGGAATTTCAGATAGGCGGCCTTGATAACGTGGATGCCTCATTGTTTGACGCCTTTGATTATGTGGCGCTCGGACACATTCACAGGCCGCAGAAGGTCGGAAGAGAGACGATGCGCTACGCCGGAACACCCCTTAAATATTCTTTTTCGGAAGCGGCGCACCAAAAGGCGGCGGTCATCGTGGAACTGCGGGAAAAAGGAGATATTGAAATACGGGAAATCCCGCTTTTACCGCTCAGGGATATGCGGAAGCTGCGCGGAACTTATGAAGAACTGACGAGGCGCAGCGTATATGAGAATACGAATACCGAAGATTATGTACAGATTACGCTGACCGACGAAACGGATATTTTTGATGCGGTCGGGAAACTGCGCGTCATCTATCCGAATCTGATGAAAATGGAATACGATAACGGCAAAACCGGAAAAATGCCGGAAGGCGCTGCCGAAGAGGCCGCGGAGAGAACGCCGCTGTCTTATATGAAGGAACTGTTTTCCATGCAAAATGACAGATCCATGTCTTTAGCACAGGAACATTATCTGGAGAAGCTCGCCGGAACGGTATGGGAGGAGTTACTGTGAGACCGCTTATGCTGACATTATCGGCCTTTGGTCCTTACGCCGGGGAAGAAATAATTGACTTTACCCGGCTTGGCACCAGGGGCCTCTATTTAATAACGGGTGATACGGGTGCGGGAAAGACGACGATTTTCGACGCGGTTATTTTCGCCCTGTACGGAGAAGCGAGCGGAGAAGCGCGCGGCGCGGATATGCTTCGTTCCCAGTATGCTGCGGCGGAAACGCCGACGTTCGTCCGTATGGAATTTTCCTATCGCGGTGCAGTATACCGGATTACACGAAATCCGGAGTACCGCCGGCCGGCCAGAAAAGGGAACGGCTATACCAGTCATAAGGCGGATGCGGAACTGATCTGCCCGGACGGACGCATTGTCGTCAAAAACCGCGAAGTGACGAAGGCGGTAACGGCGCTTTTGGGACTCGATAAAAACCAGTTTACGCAGATCGCCATGATCGCGCAGGGAGACTTTCTGCGCCTTCTGTATGCCAGAACCGAAGAACGGAGTAAGATTTTCCGGGAAATTTTTCATACGAAGGCCTATCAGACCCTTCAGGAGCGATTGAAGACGGAGGCCGGCGCCTTACGTCAGGAATATGAGGAACTGGAGCGGAGCATCGATCAGTACCTGGAAGGCGTGCTTTGCAGGGAGGAAGCCTTTGCGGAACGGATGGAAAAAGTGCGGCAGAACCGGAGAGCGATTCCGGCCGAAGAAATTGCCGCGCTTCTCAACGGCCGGATTGCGGAGGAAGAAGAGCGGCTCGCGCATCTGCAAAGGCAGCTCGATGACTGTGAAAAGGAGCTGGAGCGGCTTCACCGGCTCATCGGACGGGCGGAGGAACGGAAAAAGCGAAAGGCGGAGTTTGAAGATGTAAAAAAGCGGCTTGCCGGGCTTGGCCCTTCGCTTGATGCGCTGCGGGAGCAATACGGGGAGAAACAGCAGGCGTTTCAGGATTTTGAGAAAGAACGGCTAAGGCTCGATAAACGCTGCCGGGACTCTCTGGAACTATTGGAAAAGAAAGAAAAACAGGAGCAGTTTAAACGGCAGATCGAAAAGCTGAGGGAAGATGCGGCGGCGGGTGAAAACGCCTATAATCAGGCGGCGCTTCTTCACCGGAAGGCGAAGGAAAAATGCGACGGAATGGAACGGCGCTATCTGGACGAACAGGCTGGCACTCTCGCGAAACATCTGGAAGAAGGGGCGCCCTGCCCGGTCTGCGGCTCTCTCAGTCATCCGGCCCCGGCAAAACCAAAGGAAGGCGCTCCTTCCAAAACGGCGCTGGAGCAGGCGAAACGGGACGTGGAGAAGGCCAATGCCGGCGTACACAGGGCGAGCGAGGAAGCCGGTGCCCTGAAGGGAAAGCTGGAAAGTTTACTGGAGCAGTATCGGCTTATGCCCGCCATGAGCGAAGAGGAAGAAAAGGAAGCGGCGCTGCTTCGTTTTACGGGAAAAGAAGCCGCGGAAAAAGAATGCCTGCAAAGGGAGCAGAAAAGTCTCCGAATGCAGAAAGCGCTGGCCGAAATGGAACAAGAATACCGGAACAGGGAAAAAGAATACGAACGGTATCAGCATATGAAGGAAACGTTGGAAAAACAGCTTGAAGAAGAGGAAGAAAGCCTTACGGAAGACCTGGATGCGAAGAGAAATATTCTGGCGGAAAAAAAGCAGCGTATCGCGGACGAATGGCAGGAGCTGTACCGATGTGTGAAGACCAATACCGGAATTGCACGGGATGTGGAAAAACAGGGGCAGCGATGCAGGGCGGTGCAGGAAAAATGGAATCTGGTCGGGGAACTGTCGGGAACGTTTAACGGCAATGTGACCGGAAAAGATAAGATTATGCTGGAAACTTATGTACAGATGACCTATTTCGACCGGATGATCAACCGGGCCAATACAAGATTTATGATGATGTCAAACGGCCAGTATGAATTAAAGCGTGCTGCGGCGGCCCAGAACATCAAAAGCCAGAGCGGCCTGGAACTGGATGTGGTCGATCATTACAACGGTACGGTACGGAGCGTAAAGACGCTGTCCGGCGGAGAAGCCTTTCTGGCGTCCCTTTCTATGGCGCTCGGTCTGTCGGATGAAATTCAATCCGCAGCGGGTGGCATTGCGCTGGATACGATGTTTGTAGACGAGGGATTCGGCTATCTGGACGAGGATGCGCTGGACCAGGCCATCCGCACATTACAGAGGCTTGCGGAGGGCAATCGGCTGGTCGGCATTATTTCCCATGTCACGAGCCTGAAAGAAAAGATCGGAAAGCAGATTGTCGTTACCAGGAAAAAGAGCGGCGGGAGCAACGCCGTTATTTTGGAAGAATAGGAAACGCATGGAGGATTCGTTATGGAAAAGAAAATTGCGATGAGGGTATCCCTCGTCAGTATTATCGTTAATCTGGTATTATCGCTGTTGAAACTGGCAGCGGGTATTGCGGCGTCTTCCGGCGCCATGATTTCCGACGCCGTGCATTCAGCCTCCGATGTATTCAGTACATTTATCGTGATGATCGGGGTACAGATTTCCAGTAAACAGTCCGATGCGGATCACCAGTACGGGCACGAAAGGATGGAATGCGTTGCTTCCATTGTTCTCGCGGTCGTGCTGTGCATTACCGGCCTCGGAATCGGATACGGCGGGTTAAAGACCATATTCGGCGGCAATTACGAAACACTTGTTATACCCGGAAGGCTTGCGCTTGCGGCAGCCGTTCTTTCCATCGTCGTAAAAGAATGGATGTTCTGGTATACGAGGGCCGCGGCCAGAAAAATCAACTCCGGCGCGCTGATGGCGGATGCCTGGCATCACCGTTCGGATTCGCTTTCCTCCATCGGCGCTTTATTCGGTATTTTTGGCTCCCGGCTCGGGTATCCTGTTCTGGACAGCGCAGCGAGTGTTGTTATCAGCGTTTTCATCGTAAAAGCGGCCTATGATATTTTCAAAGATGCGGTCGATAAGATGGTCGATAAAGCATGTGATGATGAAACCATACAGAAAATGCGGCAGATGATAGCGTCCCAGGACGGCGTGCTCGGAATCGATCTGCTCAGGACCCGTCTGTTCGGCAATAAAATTTATGTGGATATCGAAATTGCCGCGGACGGAACCCGTACATTGAACGAGACGCATGAAGTGGCCGAAAGCGTGCATCATAAAATGGAACGGAATTTTCCCGATGTAAAGCACTGTATGGTGCATGTAAACCCGTATCGGGGATAAAAATTTTTGCATAACCCATTTATTTGTGCTATATTATCTAGTAAGTCAGGGGAGCAGACGGAAAGAGGCAGGGTTTTCCCTGTTCGCTGAGGATATATTCGTATGAGAAGAATATTGCATTTGGTTTTAAACAGAGTATTCATAACAGGTGTAATTGTATTGCTTCAGGTTGTTTTTTTCATACTGGAGCTTTTCCGGTGGGCGAACCATTATGTGGAAATTGCGCTTGTACTGCGGATACTCAGCCTGCTGATCGTCCTTTATCTTGTCTGGAGGCCGAACAATCCGGCCGTGAAACTGGCCTGGATTGTGCCGATTCTGGTTTTCCCGCTGTTTGGAGGTATTTTGTACCTGGCTTTTGGACATGTTGTCATTTCCCGCAGGCTCCGGAACAGCATACGGAAGACGGAAGAACTGACTAAGAAAAATATGCCGGGAAATCAGGATGTTTTGAGCAGAATCCGGAAAGAAAACCTGCCGGCTGCCAATCTGTGCGGATATCTGAACCGTTATTCGGGAACGGCAGTATGGGAGAATACGCAGACGGCTTATTTTGCGGACGGGCTTCCTTACTGGAGACGGCTGCTGGAAGATCTGGAAAGAGCAGAGCGTTTTATTTTTCTGGAATATTTTATACTGGGCGAAGGAACAATGTGGGGAGAAGTACTTGCCATTCTGGAGAAAAAAGCGAAACAGGGGGTCGAAGTCAGGGTAATCTATGATGATTTCGGCAGCGTATTGCAGCTTCCCAAGCATTATGAACAGTTTATTGAGCAGAAGGGCATAAAATGTGTCGCTTTCAACAAGCTGATTCCGCTGATGGCGATCATTTTAAATAACAGAGACCACCGGAAAATCGTGGTGATCGACGGAAAAATCGGTTACACGGGCGGCATCAATCTGGCCGATGAATATATCAATTATAAGACGCTGTACGGCTATTGGAAAGACGCGGGAATCCGCCTGGAAGGAGACGCGGTCTGGAACTTTACGGTGATGTTTTTGCAGATGTGGAATATATCCCGCGATACGGATGCGGATTACGGCCGTTATCGTTATTATTTTCCGGAGAAAATACACGGAAAGGGCTATGTGCAGCCTTATGGCGATACGCCTTTCGACAATGAAACGGTCGGGGAAAATGTTTATCTGAACATGATCGGCTGTGCCAAAAGATATTTTTATGCTTTTACGCCTTACCTGATTACCGATAACGAGATGTGCACGGCGCTGAAGCTGGCAGCCAAAAGGGGAGTGGATGTGCGGATTGTGACGCCTGGTATTCCGGATAAAAAGATGACTTACTGGCTGACCCAGTCCAGCTATCAGAATCTGATCGAAGCGGGTGTGAAAATTTATCAGTATACGCCGGGGTTCATTCATTCCAAATGCGTGTTGTGCGACGATGAAACGGCGGCCGTCGGAACCATTAATTTTGATTACAGAAGTTTTTATCATCATTTTGAATGCGGTGTTTTACTTTACCGGGCAGATGCGGTTCAGGAGCTGAAAAAGGATATGGAAAATACCTTTGCGGAATCGGAAGAAATTACGTTGGAATGGTGCCGGAAGAAATTCATGAAGATGAATGTGATCGGGCCCTTCTTAAAATTATTTTCCCCCCTGTTCTGATAAAAACCGCGGGAGCGGTCCGGCGTGGTCTGTTTTAGAAAGAGAGAGTGTTTTATGTTACGTTTTGTACAGGTGATTGTCCGTAATCTGCCGAGAATCTATATGATTCCTAAGATGGCGTATATGGCCGCGCATCCGGAGAAATATTCGGAAGAGAAGTGTTATGAATATGCCAGACTTGCGGTCAGGCGGATGACAGGAGCCGGGCATATCCGGACACAGGGATACGGCATGGAAAATCTGCCCAAAGAGGGCGGGTATGTTATGTTCCCGAACCATCAGGGAAAATATGATGCGCTCGGCATTTTATATACGCATAAAAAGCCCTGTACGATCGTAATCGACGACGCCAAATCTCATATGATTTTAACATCTCAGTTCATCGATATGATACGCGGGAAACGGCTGATGAAAGACGATGCGCGCCAGTCCGTCAGACTGATGAAAGAAATATCGGAAGAGGTTGCGGCGGGCAGAAGATATATTATTTTTCCGGAAGGCGGCTATGACCACAATCACAACAGCGTGCGTGATTTTAAGGCGGGCTGCTTCAAATGCGCTGTCCGCGTGAAGGCTCCGATTGTACCGGTTGTTCTGATCGATTCCTATAAAGTGTTTGAGGAATGGTCTCTCAGGAAGATAACGACGCAGGTACACTATCTGCCGCCGTTTCTCTATGAGGAATATCGCGGCATGACGACAAAACAGGTATCCGATGTGGTGCATGACCGGATACAGAAATATATTGCGCAGGTGGCCGGCGCATGACGGAGACGGAATAAGAACTGAAAAACGCAGGCGGCTGTCTCAATGAAGTTTTTTACAGAACGATTATCTGCTTTTCGTATTCGGTGCGGAATCCCCTGTGGTATTTATGTTCCGCGGCCAGAGCGTAGATGTGGCCTGCCTGAATGTCCTGCAGAAACATTCGCATACCGTTTTCGCTTTGTATGCGGCGCTTTGCTTCCGCCGGCCTGGAAATGAGCGGAAGAGACGCGTTTTTTTTCATGGCGGCCATGAGCGGGGAAGCCGTTTTGCGAAAGCCTAGAATCCTTCCGTAATATACATAATCCTCTGCGCGGAAGATATCCATGTCTGCCTGATAAATATTTAACAGGATATGCAGCAGGGCGCGGGATACCCTCGTGTAGGTAAGATTTTTTGTTTTCACTTTTTCACAGAACGAAGAAAAGTCCGCATAGGCGGGCAGAAATTTATGAAGCCGGTCGGAAAGGCCGCTGTCGATATCAAAATAGACGCTGAAATCCTTTTCCTGTTCCAGCACCAGTTTGTAGGAGAGCGGAACCGAAAAATCTTCGGGGAGGAGCGGAAAGCTGTTTTGAAACGCCCGTTCCATAAGTTCGTAAGCGGCGGCCGGAATCTGCGCCTTCACAGAGCGGATGCCGTTTTTGCCGGAAATGGCCTCGCGAACGGCCAGCGCCGAACAGTACGGGCCGTCCAGCGTTTTGTCGTGATAGCCGGACCCGGTGCGTTTTACCGTATAGGGAATCATCAGGCTGTTTCTTTTTTTCAGCGCTTTCAGGTATTCCACGGCCAGAATATTATTCGGGGATTTTAACAGGGAAAGCGGCTGTTCCGGTTTGGGTGAGAGCATATGAAGGGCGTCGGTCCTTGCCTGCGGATAGGAAGCGCCCTCTTTTAACCGTTCTTTCAGAAGACGTTTGAACGATTTGTCTTCCGTAAGAAGCGTATCGGCCAGATTCGACAGAACACCGATGTCGCCGCACTCGCTTCCAAAGCACAGAAAATCGACGACGCCCAGTCTGTCCAGGAGCGCGGCGGCGCCGGAAGCGAAATATTCCGCGCTGGCGGCCGAATAGTGGACGGGAAGTTCGATGACGGCGTCTGCGCCGCATAAAAGGGCGGCTTCTGCGCGCAGCGATTTGTCCATGACGGCCGGAAGGCCGCGCTGTACGAAATTGCCGCTCATCACGACGACCGCATAATCCGCGCCTGTAAGCTCCTTTGCTTTTGCAAGCTGCCAGGCGTGGCCGTTATGGAAGGGATTGTATTCTGCGATAATGCCGACAGTTTTCATAGGGAAGGTTCCTCCTGTTACGGAGCCGGGACGCCGGGCGGAGCATCGTTCTCTTTGGAGGCACGCTTCCGCTTCGCCAAAGAATGCAGCGGTGCTAAGCTCAAATGCAGCAAGCTGCCTTTTCGCCAAGTACCGGCATTCTTTCCAGAGCCTCCGCCAGAGAACGATGCTCCGCCCGGCGTCCCGGCTCCGTAACATTTTCTGATACTTTTATAATATTTTTAGTGTAACATGAAAAACAAATGAAAAATAGTAGTTGACTGATATCCAGAATGTGGTATAATTTATGTGTGTGTAGACACATAATGCACGGTTGTGCGCAAATAACCCAATCAGTCATGTTACTAGTTAGGGACTGAAGGGAGGTCAGGTGTGGAATGTCGAACGTAATTGTAAAAGAAAACGAGACTTTAGACAGCGCATTGCGTCGTTTTAAGAGAAGCTGCGCAAAAGCAGGGATTCAGCAGGAGATTCGTAAGAGAGAGCATTACGAGAAACCCAGCGTAAGACGCAAGAAAAAGTCCGAGGCAGCAAGAAAACGCAAATACAACTAGTCATAGTATGTAGAACAAATCCCTGATTTTATCAGGGATTTTGTTATTCCGTAAAAAATTGCCGCAGCATGGAGCTGTTTTGAAACCGCCGCCGGGCGGCGGTTTGCTGTGTCCGGAATTTTTCACGGGATTCTTCTGACATACATTTTCGTTTTTCCTAATACTTATATTATAGAGGAATATGCGGGAGAGATGTATGTTGAAAAAAGGAAAAAAACGGATAGCCTGTTTACTTCTGACACTTTGCCTGTGTGTCAATATGAGTCTGTATGCAGCGCCAATGACGGTACAGGCGGCGCCGGAAGTAACGACGCCTTCCTATGTGGTTATGGAGGCTTCTACCGGGCAGGTTATTTGCGAACAGGATGCGGACACCAGAAGGAGTCCGGCCAGCATTACGAAGATTATGACGCTGCTTATCATATTTGAGCATTTAAAGAACGGAAGAATCCGCCTGGAGGACCAGGTGACGACGAGCGCATATGCGAAATCCATGGGCGGTTCCCAGGTTTTTTTGGAGGAAGGGGAAAGCCAGACGCTTGATACGATGATCAAGTGCATCGCGGTGGCTTCCGGAAATGACGCCAGCGTGGCGGTAGCGGAATACATAGCGGGAAGCGAAGGAGAATTTGTCAGACTCATGAATGAAAAGGCAGAGAGCCTCGGTCTCCAGAACACCCATTTTGAGGACTGCTGCGGATTAACGGATTCCGACAACCATTATACTTCTGCCAAAGACGTGGCAGTCATGTCAAGAGAACTGATTACCAAATACCCGGAGGTGCTGAATTATACCGGTATCTGGATGGAAGACATCGAGCATCGCACGGCCCAGGGAACAACTACCTTTACGCTTTCCAGTACCAATAAGCTTTTAAAACAGTATGAATGGACAACGGGGCTGAAAACCGGCTCCACATCCAAAGCATTGTACTGTCTGTCGGCTACGGCCAACAAAGACGGAATGGAGCTGATTGCGGTGGTTATGGCGGCGCCGGACCCGAAGGCGCGGTTTGCGGACGCCATGTCGCTGTTAAGTTACGGTTACAGCGTCAGCCAGATGTATACGGACGAGAACAAAGACGCCCTGCCCGTTCAGAAGATAGAGGGAGGCGTGGAAGAACAGGTGAATCTGACTTACGCTGAGCCGTTCCACTATCTGGATACCGCCGGAAATAATCTGAACGATATCGAAAAGGAGATCAGCCTGCCGGAGGTCGTGGCGGCGCCCGTTACAGAAGGGGATGCCATCGGTGAAGCCGTTTATAAGCTGAACGGAAGCCGTATCGGAAGCGTCTCCATTCTGGCGGCGAAGACCGTCGAGAAAGCGGGATATACCGATTATCTGAAGAAAGTATGGCTGAGGTTTCTCGTGTTCTGATTTTGCGAATGTTTGTTTCTGCGGTTATACAACGCGCGGCGGCTTACACAAAATCTTAGGATTGCAGTTTCCATATAATCTGTGCTATACTTTATGAGCTGCTTTCAATGGTGTGGGCTTTACGGCCGGGGAGGAAGGGGAATGGTTCCTGTAATACTGACTGTGTTCATAATCCTTGCCTGTTTTTTTCTGCTCGTTATGTATTATGACTGTAATCGGTTTGTAACGGTGGAATACGAGATCGAATCGCCTAAAATAACCGGAGAATGTAAGTTTGTACTGCTGTCGGATCTGCATAACAAGTCTTTTGGGGTGCAGAATCAGCGGCTGATCAGGAAGATAGAGGAACTTGCGCCGGACGGTATTCTTGCGGCGGGCGATATGCTGACGGCATATGAGAGAAAGAGAAAACATCATGTTGCGGTCAGTCTGATGCAGCAGCTTGGCGCGAAATATCCCGTCTATTACGGCATGGGAAATCATGAACAGCGCATCGGGCTCGACCGGGAAGCATTCGGCGATCTGTATGAGACGTATCTGGAAAATCTGCGTCAGGCCGGAATTGAACCGTTAATCAACGAAAAAGTCAGTCTGCCGGCCGTAAACATTAATATTTGCGGCCTGCAGCTTGACCGGTGTTATTATCAGAAATTTACGACGGCTTTCATGCCGGAAACATATATGACGGATATGCTTGGGAAAGCATCCGCCTTTCAGTACCAGATCTTGATCGCCCATAACCCGGAATATTTTGAGAAATATGCGGAATGGGGTGCGGATCTGACCGTTTCCGGGCATATGCACGGAGGATTGATGCGGCTGCCTTTTTTTGGCGGCGTCATCTCTCCGCGGCTGACGCTTTTTCCGCACTATGACGGCGGAAAGTTTGAAAAAGACGGCTCCGTCATGATTTTAAGCAGAGGTCTTGGAACGCATACGCTGCCGATTCGGATTTTTAATCCGGGAGAACTGATTGTGATACATTTCAGGCCGGCGCGCGGCGGGCAATAGAAAAAGGTGGACAGGCTATGGCAATTCCCGTGAAATTAGAGGTCTTTGAAGGACCTTTGGATTTACTGCTGCATTTGATCGATAAAAACAAAGTTGATATATACGATATTCCGATTGTAGAGATCACGGAACAATATCTGGATTATATTAAACAGATGGAAACAGAAGACATGAATGTCATGAGTGAATTTCTTGTGATGGCGGCTACGCTGATCGACATCAAATGCCGGATGCTGCTTCCTAAGGAAGTCAATGAGGAAGGCGAGGAGGAAGATCCGAGAGCGGAGCTGGTGGAAAAGCTGCTGGAATACAAAATGTGCAAATACATGTCTTATGAATTAAAAGACCGGATGGTCACGGCGGAGCGCAGCCTTTATAAGAAGCCTACGCTGCCAAAGGAAATCAGCGAGTACAGGCAGCCCGTCAATTATGAAGAACTGATCGGAGACATGACGCTTGCAAAACTGCATGAAATTTTCAAATTCATGTTAAAGCGTCAGGAAGATAAAATCGATCCCGTCAGAAGCACTTTCGGCAAAATCGAAAAAGACGAAATCGATATGGATATCAAAACGGTTTACATAGAAGATTATCTGAAAAGCCACAGAAAATTCAGTTTCCGGAAACTTTTGGAGAAACAGAACAGCAAAATGGAAGTGATTGTAACGTTTCTTGTGATTCTGGAACTGATGAAGGTTGGAAAAATAGCGATCGAGCAGGACGATATTTTCAGCGATATCGTCATTACTTCCAAAGAAGCAGTCTGAGAAGGCAGACAAAACAGGATGGAGAATTGGGATGGAAAGACAGAAAGCAAAAGCGGTTTTAGAGGCGGTTTTATTTACGATGGGCGAATCCGTAGAGATTGACAGACTGGCCGAAGTGATCGAAGAAGACCGCGGGACGACGAAAGAAATCCTGGATGAGATGTCGCAGGAGTACCGGAGCGGGGAACGCGGCATCGAACTGACCACGCTGGAAAATGCCGTTCAGCTCTGCACAAAGGGAGAGTTTTATGAATATCTGATTAAGATTGCCAAAACGCCGAAAAAGTTTGTGCTGACGGATACACTGCTGGAAACGCTGTCGATCATCGCCTATAAACAGCCGATTACAAGGCTGGAGATCGAAAAGGTGCGGGGTGTCAGCTGTGATCATGCGGTCAACAGACTGCTGGAGTTCGATCTGATCACGGAAGTGGGAAGACTGGATGCGCCGGGCCGGCCGCTGCTGTTCGGGACAACGGAGCAGTTTCTCAGAAGCTTCGGCGTGAAATCGATTGAGGACCTGCCGGAGCTGAATCCCGTTCAGATGGAGGAATTTAAGCTGCAGGCGGAATCGGAAGTCCAACAGCAGTTACAACTGGATATTTGATGTATTGCATATCTGTGCGGCGCATATATATTAACGAAGAAGAATGGTTTCGGGTTAATATATGTGCGTTTTTTTTATGAATCAGAGGAAGAAGTATAAAGAAGATGAACGGAGGCGGCTTCCCGGCATCTGCCTCGGCCTTCTGCTCGCGGCGGCGCTGCTTTTCGGCGCTTCCGGGAAAATGGCGGCGGTACGGGCGGAAACGACAGGGAAGGAAAAGGAGCAGCTGCAGCTCTATGCGCAGGCCGCCGTTCTGCTGGATGCCGATTCCGGCCGCGTTTTATACGGAAAAAATGAAGACGAGGCGCTTCCGATGGCGAGCACCACCAAAATTATGACCTGCATTCTGGCGCTGGAATACGGGAATCCGGATGATATCGTGGAAGTGTCTTCCTATGCCGCGGGCATGCCTAAGGTCAAGCTGTATATGCAGGAAGGGGAAAAATACCGGCTGGAAGATCTGCTGTATTCCCTGATGCTGGAATCCCATAATGATTCCGCGGTGGCGATTGCGGAGGCCGTGGGGGGAAGCGTGGAAGAATTTGCGGCGATGATGAACCGGAAAGCAGAGGAAATCGGTTGTTATGATACCTGTTTTATTACGCCGAACGGTCTGGATGCGGTTGTGGCCGAGACCGGACAGATTCATTCCACAACGGCGGAAGATCTGGCCAGAATTATGGCATACTGCGTGATGGATTCCCCGGAAAAAGAACGCTTTCTGGAAATTACGCAGACGCGGGAATACAGTTTCTGTGATGAGAGCGGGAAAAGAAGTTTTCACTGCAGTAATCACAACAGCTTTCTGAACATGATGGATGAGGCGGTTTCCGGCAAAACGGGTTTTACCAATCAGGCGGGTTACTGTTATGTGGGGGCGGTGGAAAGCGAAGGAAGGACTTTTACCGTGGCGCTGCTGGCCTGCGGCTGGCCGAACCATAAGACTTATAAATGGAGCGATATGAGAACGCTGGCGGACTACGGAATGGAACGCTATGCGTACCGGGATATATACGAGGAAAAGGAATTTCAGCCGGTTTACGTCACAAACGGCATTGCCGGAGGGGACGCGACCCCTTACGAGAACGCGTACGTGGAAGTAAAACTGGCGTGTCCGGCAGAGGAAAGCCTGCAGTATCTGCTCTGTGAGGAAGACGTGGTAGAGGTGAAGGCGGAACTGGAAGAGTCGCTGGAAGCGCCTGTACATGCGGGAGACGAGGCCGGAAGAGTCTCTTATTATCTGAACGGAGAGCTGATTCGGGAATATACGGTTGTTGCATCCGGTGAGGTGGAAGCGGTTGACTATCTCTGGATTCTCCGTTATGTGGCAGGGCTTTTTCTTCCAAATTAGTTTTCGGATTAAATTCCTGCATATTTTTGAATTTTTATCTGGTCGTTTCGCATAATTTATGCTACACTAGGTAGTGTGCGTTGTTGCGCGCCTTGCGGGCCGTTTTTTGCGGCAGCAGGATAAAACGTTTTAATTATTTTTAAAAAGATAAATGGAGGGCTGAAAAAATGAGTACTACTTCTCAAGCGAGTCAAAGAATCAATGCTTTGCTCGATGAAAACAGTTTCGTTGAGATCGGCGCGCTTGTTACGGCGAGAGCGACGGATTTCAACCTGAAACAGACAGAAACTCCTTCGGACGGTGTGATCACCGGCTATGGAGTAATTGACGGCAATCTTGTGTATGTGTACAGCCAGGATGCTTCCGTTTTAAACGGAACGGTTGGCGAGATGCACGCTAAGAAAATTGCAAACCTCTATGACCTGGCAATGAAGATGGGAGCGCCGGTAATCGGGCTGCTTGATTCTGCGGGTCTGAGATTACAGGAAGCGACGGATGCCCTGAACGGTTTCGGTGAGATCTACCTGAAACAGTCGCTGGCTTCCGGTGTGATTCCGCAGATCACGGCCGTTTTTGGAAACTGCGGCGGCGGACTCGCCGTAATCCCCGGACTGACGGACTTCACTTTCATGGAGGCGGACAAGGCGAAGCTGTTTGTCAACTCCCCGAATGCGCTGGACGGCAATACCATTGCCAAATGTGATACGAGCGCGGCAGCGTTCCAGAGCGAAGAAGCGGGAACGGTAGATGTGGCTGCCGACGAGGCTTCCATTCTGGCGCAGATCAGACAGCTTGTTTCCATGCTGCCTGCAAATAATGAAGACTGCGCATGGGAGGACTGCGCGGATGATCTGAACAGAGGATGTCCCGATATCGAAAACTGTGTGGGAGACACCTCCCTTGCCTTATCCCAGATCGCGGACAACAACCTTTTTGTGGAAGTAAAACAGAATTATGCGAAAGATATGGTTGCCGGTTTCATGAAATTGAACGGTGCGACGGTCGGCGCCGTTGCTAACCGCACGGAAGTATATAATGAAGAGGGAGAAGTTTCGGAGAAATTCGATGCGGCTCTGTCCGTAAGAGGTGCGGAGAAAGCGGCAGAATTTATCAATTTCTGCGATGCTTTTGACATTCCGGTTCTTTCCCTTACGAATGTGAAGGGATTTGCGGCTACCAAATGTGCCGAGAAGAAAATGGCGAAGGCTGTTGCAAAACTTACATATGCTTTTGCAAACGCAACGGTGCCTAAGGTAAATGTTGTGATTGGCAAGGCTTACGGAAGCGCTTATGTGGCAATGAACTCCAAAGCGATCGGCGCGGATATCACAATGGCGTGGCCGAATGCGGAAATCGGTATGATGGATGCAAATCTTGCGGCAAAGATTATCTGTGACGGACAAGGTTCCGAGGCGATTGAAAACTGCGCGAAAGAATATGCTGCTTTGCAGAACAATGTGACGAGCGCAGCAAAGAGAGGATATGTGGACCAGATCGTAGAGCCTGCTGATACAAGAAAATATGTGATCGGCGCGTTTGAGATGCTGGCGGCAAAGAGCGAGGGCCGTCCGGAGAAAAAACACGGTACAGTTTAGAAAGGATGATACTTAATATGAAAAAACTATTAGCAATATTAGGTATGATTACCTGTATGATCGGTCTGGCCGCATGCGGTTCCGCAGAAAATACCCCGCTGACCTCGGAAGAAGAGCAGATGCTTCAGTTCTATTCCCAGAATGTCGATGCAATTCAGCGAATCTGTGAAGCGGGTATGATAGAACAGAATGCGGACGACGAGGTCATTTATAACGGGCTGAAAAGTTTTGACAGCGCAATGACAGATATAGGTAGTTACCTGGGTACAAACGGCGGTGAAATTGAGTACACCGACGACAGCGATGATTATATCGTCAGAATTAACGTAAACGGTTCTGACCATAATGCCATTGTAGAACTGGTAGTGACAATGGAAAGCGGGACGGCTCAGTTTACGAGTATTGCAACCAATGTGGAATATTCGTTCGGAGAAAAAATGGAGAAAGCGGCTCTGAATACTCTGCTGGGTATGGGAACCGTATTCGTTGTTTTAATCCTGATCAGCCTGATCATTTCCCTGTTCGCTTTTATTCCGAAGCTTACGGAGAAGAAGAAAGAGCCCGCGAAAGCACAGGATGTAAAAACGGATAACGTAGTTGCTCAGATTGCGGAGAAAGAGGAACTGAGCGATGATCTGGAACTGGTCGCTGTTATTTCGGCGGCGATTGCAGCATACGAAGGTTCCGGTTCTACAGACGGTTTTGTTGTAAGATCTATCAGAAAAGCATATAGAAGATAAAGGGCGGAAAGCCTGACAGCAATGAAGCGCACAGTACAAAAATAAATTTAACGGACGAATTGATTCGTCATACCAATATTGTGCCTGCGCATGGCGGACGATATCCGCATGAAAGTATGCAGGCTGAGAGAAAGGAAGGTTATTAAAATGAAAAATTATACAATTACCGTAAATGGCAGCGTATATGATGTAGTAGTAGAAGAAGGTGCGGCAGGCGGCGCGGCTCCGGCAGCAGCTCCGGCGGCTCCCAGAGCAGTACCGAAAGCAGCTCCCAAAGCGGCAGCTCCCGCAGCAGGCGGTGCGGCAGGCAGCGTAAAGATCGAAGCGGGCGCGGCAGGCAAAGTGTTTAAAGTAGAGGCAAGTGTAGGACAGGCAGTTAAAAAAGGTGACGCTGTCGTAATTCTGGAAGCTATGAAGATGGAAATTCCTGTCGTTGCTCCTCAGGACGGCACGGTTGCAAGTATCGATGTATCTGTTGGTGACCCGGTAGAGGCAGGCGCGTTACTCGCTACTTTGAACTAGGTGTTTTTATAAATTACTACAGGAGGTAAAAACATGGCTTACATAGCAAATACGCTGGATAACCTGCTTCATCAGACAGCCTTTTTCAATCTGACGATTGGAAACTATCTGATGATCGCGGTGGCTCTGGTGTTTCTATTCTTGGCTATCCGCTTTGAATTTGAACCGCTTCTTCTGGTCCCGATAGCGTTCGGTATGCTGCTTGTTAATATCTATCCGGATATTATGGCGGAATACGGTGAAGGCGGTATGGGCGGCGGCTTATTGTATTATTTCTATAAACTGGATGAATGGGCGATTTTACCGTCTCTGATCTTCATGGGCGTCGGCGCGATGACGGACTTCGGTCCCCTGATCGCCAACCCGAAGAGCTTCCTGCTCGGTGCAGCGGCGCAGTTTGGTATTTTCGCGGCATATTTCGGAGCGATCGCGATGGGCTTTAACGATAAGGCGGCTGCGGCGATCTCTATTATCGGCGGTGCGGACGGCCCGACTTCCATTTTCCTCGCCGGAAAATTACAGCAGGCAACGCTGCTCGGCCCGATTGCAGTGGCGGCTTATTCCTATATGTCGCTCGTACCGATTATTCAGCCGCCGATCATGAAACTTCTGACAACGAAAAAAGAAAGACAGATTAAAATGGCACAGCTTCGTCCGGTTACCAAACTGGAAAAAATTCTGTTCCCCATCGTTGTTACGATCGTTGTATCTCTGATTCTTCCGACGACGGCGCCCCTCGTTGGTATGCTGATGCTCGGTAACCTGTTCAGAGAATCCGGCGTTGTAAGACAGCTGACGGATACGGCATCCAATGCGTTAATGTATATCGTCGTTATCATTCTCGGTACATCCGTAGGCGCGACGACAAGCGCGGAGGCATTCTTAAACCTGGATACGCTGAAAATCGTTGCGCTCGGTCTGATCGCGTTCTGTTTTGGTACCGCGGCGGGCGTACTGTTCGGCAAGCTGATGTGCGTACTGACGAAAGGTGCGGTCAATCCGTTAATCGGTTCCGCAGGCGTATCGGCGGTTCCGATGGCGGCAAGAGTTTCCCAGAAGGTTGGCGCAGAAGAAGATCCTACCAACTTCCTGCTGATGCACGCTATGGGGCCTAATGTAGCAGGTGTTATTGGTACTGCGGTAGCGGCAGGAACCTTTATGGCGGTATTCGGCGTCTTCTAAAAGAACGGAGAGAATGGCGCTGCCGTTCTTCCCGGATGCAAAAACGGCCGGGAAGATCCGGAAAGGCCGGAGAAATAAGGATAATCTCAGTATATTGAGAATGTAGGGATATGAGAGAGATAATAGGAGGAGGAAATAGAAATGGCAGAACAGGCTAAAAAACCGGTTGGAATTATGGAAACCATTCTGCGTGACGCACATCAGTCTCTGATTGCGACAAGAATGCCTACCGAAATGATGCTTCCGATCGTGGAAAAGATGGATAAAGTTGGCTACCATGCGGTAGAGTGCTGGGGCGGCGCAACGTTTGACGCATCCCTTCGTTTTTTGAAAGAGGATCCGTGGGACAGACTCAGAAAATTAAGAGACGGATTTAAAAATACAAAATTACAGATGTTATTCAGAGGCCAGAACATTTTAGGATACAGACCTTATGCGGATGACGTAGTTGACAGCTTCGTAGAGAAATCCATTGCGAACGGTATTGATATTATCCGTATTTTCGACTGTCTGAATGATCTGAGAAACTTACAGGAAGCGGTTAATGCGACCAACAAAGTAAAAGCGAGAGAAGGCAGAGGCCATGCACAGGTAGCGCTTTCCTATACGCTCGGCGATGCTTATACGATGGAATATTGGATGAACATGGCGAAGAAGATCGAGGAGATGGGAGCTGATTCCATCTGTATCAAGGATATGGCGGGTCTGCTCGTCCCTTATAAGGCGTCCGAAATGATTTCAGCGATGAAATCCGCAACGAAGCTTCCGATTCAGCTTCATACGCACTATACTTCCGGTGTGGCAGGCATGACATATCTGAAAGCGGTGGAAGCGGGCGTTGATGTAATCGACTGCGCGATTTCTCCTTTTGCAATGGGCACTTCACAGCCGGCAACGGAAGTAATGGTTGAGACTTTCAAAGGCACTCCTTATGATACGGGTTATGACCAGAGCCTTCTTGCTGAAATCGCGGATTATTTCAGACCTTACAGGGATGAATGCCTTGCAAGCGGACTGCTGAATCCGAAGGTTATGGGCGTTGATATCAAGACGCTTCTGTATCAGGTTCCCGGCGGTATGCTTTCCAACATGGTAAGCCAGCTGAAAGAACAGAATGCGGAAGACAAATATTATGACGTTTTAAGAGAAATCCCGCAGGTAAGAAAAGACCTGGGCGAGCCGCCGCTCGTTACGCCGTCTTCTCAGATCGTAGGTACACAGGCTGTATTTAACGTACTGATGGGCGAACGATATAAGATGGCGACAAAAGAAACGAAGGCAGTTCTGCGCGGTGAGTACGGCCAGACCGTTAAGCCGATGAATCAGGAGATCATCGATAAGGTTATTCCGGGTGAAAAGAGAATTACCTGTCGTCCGGCCGATCTGCTTGAGAACGAAATGGATAAGCTGGAAGCGGAAATGAAAGAATGGAAACAGCAGGATGAGGACGTATTGTCCTATGCGCTGTTCCCGCAGGTGGCGACCGATTTCTTCAAATATCGTCAGGCTCAGCAGGAAAAAGTTGATATGACACAGGCGGATACCAAGAACGGCGCGTATCCAGTCTGAATGCCAAAGCATTCAGACGGAAGTTCTGTGAAACAGAACTTCCGGTTTGAATCATCCAAGATGTACCTCTGTCGAAAGACAGAGGTACTTTAGTTTATTAAATATAAAACAATATTGACGAACTATTGACTAATATAGTTTCATATAGTATAATTTAATATAATCAGATAGAAGCGGCAGAAAATTGCCGGACATTTCATTTATATAACATATCATTCTTATATAGAGCATTTTATGAGTTACTTTCTCCATTATGCAGCCATAGAATGTGTAATGTTTAGACAGTTTTCTGTTTTGGTCTGACATTTTCACTATTAATGAGGATTTATTTGTTTTAGGAGGAGAAGGTAATGGGTAAAGATGTAAACAGACACCGTATCAGGGAACGTCTGGTGCGCGGATTTGTAACCGCAGCCGGGATACCGGCAGCGGCGGCGGTTTTGGCGCTTATAACAGTAATTGTGGTGGCAAATATCTATGCCGGAGCGCTTACCGATTATGGTTTTGCACAGGGAGATGTGGGTAAGACCATGACCTATTTTGCGGAAACAAGGTCGGCATTGCGAGGGGTTATCGGATATGACGCGCAGAGCGCCATCGACAGTATGATAGCTGACCACGATAAAAATGTAGAATTGTTTGAAAAGAGCTTCGCCGATTTGGAAAGCTATATGGTGACGGCGGCGAATAAAGAGATTTATAACAAGATTTCCAGTGATCTGGAGGAATACTGGAAGCTGGAAAATGAAATTCTGTACCTCGGTGCAACGACGGACAGGTCGATTACAGTACAGGCACAGGAACGGGCCATGACAGAACTGATGCCCATGTTTAATGAGATATATGCGAATCTGACAGAAATCATGGATATTAAGGTTGAACGCGGAAACGCCATTTCCGGTATTATGACGTTCGTATGTTTAGGTCTTGTCATTGCGATCGCAGTCATTATTATTTTGGCAATGATATTCTCCACAAAACATGGACAGAAGATTGCGGAGGGCATTGCGAAACCAATGGCGCAGTTGGGCGGCCGGCTGGAAGAATTTTCGAAAGGCGATTTGTTCAGCCCTTTCCCGGAAGCCGATACGCAGGATGAAGTTGCGGAAATGGTTCAGGCGGCAAACGATATGGCGCATGCGCTTGAGTTTATTATTTCCGATATGGAATATACGCTGGGAGAGATGGCTAATTCGGTCTTTACCGTAAGGTCAAAAGACAGTTCCAGATACATAGGGGATTTCCAGCAGTTATTTGAGGCTTCCCGGAAATTGAGAAATAATATGATTGAAACGCTGCGTTTTATCGAAGAATCTTCCATTCAGGTTACGGCCGGAGCCGGAAATCTTGCGGAGACTTCACAGAGTCTGGCGGAAGGCGCAACAGAACAGGCCAGTGCGGTAGAAGAGCTTCAGGCGACGATTATGACGATTACCGAGGCGGCGGAAAAAGCCGCGGAGAATGCGGAAGGCGCTTATCACCAGTCGCAGGAATACGCTGATCTGGCGGATAACAGCAGTACGGATATCAAGGCAATGGTGGAGGCTATGGAACGCATTAGCGACGCCTCTAAGAAAATCGGGAACATTATTTCAGAAATCGAAAGCATCGCATCTCAGACGAATCTGCTTTCTCTGAATGCTTCGATTGAAGCGGCAAGAGCCGGAGAAGCAGGGCGCGGGTTTGCTGTTGTGGCAGACCAGATCAGACAGTTGGCGGAGCAGAGCAGTAAATCCGCGGTAGATACGAGAACACTGATCGAGGGAGCTATGCAGGAGGTTGAAAACGGAAATAAAGTAGCGGATCGTGCCGTGGCTTCCATCGAGGTAGTCGTAGATGGAATCAGAAAGGTTGCATCGGCTTCCAAAGAGCTTAGCACTGTTTCCGCAAGTCAGGCAGAGACAATGAAAGAGGCGGAAGAAGGAGTCAATCAGATCTCGGATGTTGTTCAGACGAATGCGGCCGTTGCGCAGGAGTCCTCAGCGACCAGCCAGGAGTTGTCTGCTCAGGCGGCTTCACTGGATGCTCTGATTGCCAAATTTAAGTTGCCGGCTGATCGATAAAAAGAGATGAACAGTTGAAAGAGAGCCTCCGAGTCAGAAATGATACGGAGGCTTTTTGTATAAATACAGGCTAAAGTACTTTATCACAGAAAATGTAGAAAAGTTGTAAAAAGGGTTAGCAATAAGAGCTTGGCAGAAAATATACTTACGCTATTGACGCGGGTTACATAATATGCAATAATAAATGTTATGATAACGCACGTTATAATAAATACATAAGGGGTGAAGAAGTGCGGTATGGCAAGAAAAGAGACAATTACAAAAGCGGATATTCTGAATGCGGCATTTGAAATGACAATGGAAGCGGGCTTTGATCGTGTTACGGCAAGAACGCTTGCCGCAAAAGCCGGGTGTTCTACACAGCCTATTTTCAGGGTATACAGGAACATGGACGAACTGGGGGCAGAGCTGTTTGAACGGGTAGTCGCATATTTTGACGAGTACTATGAAAAGTTTCCGAAAAACAGCAATACGCCGTTTGTTAATCTCGGATTTGCTTATGTGAAATTCGCGCAGGATTGTCCCAGGTTGTTCAAATTGCTGTTTGACTCGGAAAATAAATATGGCAAAAGCCTGTATGACATTTTAAATGGAAAGGGTTCCGTTGTAAAAGAGGTCAATAATGCCAGGTTTTCCGGATGCGGTAATCCAAGCGTCATGTTTATGAAGATGTGGATCTTCATTCATGGTGCGGCCTGTATGTCACTGACAGGGGATTATGATCTCAACGACGAAGAAACCGTTGCACTTCTGGAAGAGTCTTATCAGGCTTTTCAGAAAAAGACGTGATGACGAATGGAAGACAGGAAGGAACAGCGGGTGACGGGCGATGGAGAATCGTTATGATATCATTACCAGAATCAATCAGTATTATGGAAAAATGAGCAAAGGACAGAAAGCGATTGCGAATTTTATCTATGATCACTATGATCAGGCAGTCTTTATGACGGCGGCAAAGCTCGGCGATACGGTCGGGGTCAGCGAGTCTACAGTTGTGCGGTTTGCCTCCTGCGTCGGTTACGGCGGCTACCCTGACTTTCAGAAAGATCTGGAAGAATGGGTTCAGAACAAAATCAATTCCGTGCAGAAAATCGATGCAAAATACGGGAGAAGCACACAGTCGGAGATCGTGACTTCGGTGTTGAACGCTGACATTGAAAAAATAACGGATACGATTGACCATCTGGATCCGGCGGCTTTTGAAACGGCGGTTAATACGATTCTTGATGCAAAAAACATTTATATTATGGGGATTCGAAGCTGTGCACCGCTGGCGGATTTTCTGCATTTTTATCTGAATATGATTCGTGGAAATGTGATACTGCTCAGAACCACGAGTGTTTCCGAGACATTTGAACAGATGATCCGGATCGACGAGAACGATGCGATGATCGGCATCAGTTTTCCAAGATATTCCATGCGGACTTTGAAGGCGATGGAATTTGCAAACGACAGGAATGCGAAGGTGATTGCGATTACTGATACGGTGCATTCCCCGATGAATCTTTATTCTTCCTGTAATCTGCTGGCGAGAAGCGATATGGTTTCCATTGTGGATTCTCTGGTGGCGCCTCTCAGCCTCATTAATGCGCTCGTGGTTGCGATGTGCTTAAAACGGCCGGGCGATGTCACGAAAAATCTGAAAGATCTGGAAAACGCCTGGAACAATTATCAGGTCTATCTGAATGATGAAATTAATTTTATCGATGAAGAATCAATGTTACATTATCCATTGCGGAAAGAAGAAGCATGAGCAGAGTGATTATAGTGGGCGGCGGAGCCGCCGGAATGATGGCGGCCATCGGCGCGGCCGGACAGGGGCATCGGGTGCTTTTGCTGGAACAGAATGAAAAGCTGGGAAAAAAGCTGTTTATTACGGGAAAAGGCAGATGCAATGTGACGAACGCCTGTGAAACGGACAAATTGTTTGAAAACGTTGTTTCCAATCCTAAGTTTTTATACAGCGCCTTTTATGGATTTGATAACAAAAGAGTTATGGCCATGCTGGAAGAAGCCGGATGCCCGTTAAAGACGGAGAGGGGAGAGCGTGTCTTTCCCGTTTCCGATCATTCTTCCGATGTTCTTGCGGCATTGCAGCGCATCTTAAAGCGAAACCGGGTGGAGATCCGGCTGCATGCGAAAGTGCAGACGCTTCGGACGGAACCGTTTTTTGCCGGAGAGACTGAGACTGCTATGCCGCCGGTGACAGCCGCGGACAGAGAGCGGGCATCTGCCCGGCCGGAAGAGCATGTCTGCGGCGTGCGCCTTACGGACGGAACGGAAGAAGCGGCGGATGCGGTTATCCTTGCGACAGGGGGGCTTTCCTACCCGTCTACCGGTTCGACGGGGGACGGTCATCGCATGGCTGAAGAAACCGGGCATACGATCAAAAGCTGCGTTCCTGCATTGGTCTCTTTTACGGTTCGGGAAGACTGGTGTGCGCGGCTTCAGGGACTGGCCCTGAAAAATGTTGCATTGACGATGCAGGACGGTAAGAAAAAAGTGTACGAAGGCTTTGGGGAGATGCTTTTTACCCATCTCGGCGTCAGCGGACCACTGGTCCTGAGCGCCAGCAGTTTTTACGGAAAATGCCGGAAAAAGGAAGAAGTCTTTCTGGAACTGGACTTAAAACCGGCTTTGTCCGCGGAACAACTGGATAAAAGAATATTGCGCGATTTTGAAGAAAACCAGAATAAGCATTTTAAAAATTCCTTAAATGCTCTTTTTCCTTCAAAGCTTGTACCGGTTATGACAGAGTTGTCCGATATTGCGCCGGATAAGAAAATCCATGAGATTACAAGAGAGGAACGCAGAAAGCTGGAGGAAGTGACGAAACATCTGCGGCTTCATGTAACCGGAACGGGAGGCTGGCCGGAAGCGGTGATAACCCAGGGCGGGATTTCCGTGAAAGAAGTGAATCCATCCACGATGGAATCAAAACGCGTAAAGGGACTGTATTTTGCGGGAGAACTGCTGGATGTGGACGCGCTGACCGGCGGTTTCAATCTGCAGATCGCCTGGTCAACGGGATATCTGGCCGGGACAAGCATTTGTTAAGAGTAGGTTTCCGGCTGTCACGGCCGAAAAAGACAGATGAAATCTGTACTGTAAGAATGGAGAATTGTCATGGGATATAATATAGCGATTGACGGTCCGGCGGGTGCGGGAAAGAGCACGATCGCCAAATTAACCGCAAAACAGCTTGGTTTTATATATGTGGATACCGGTGCGATGTACCGGGCGATGGGCGTTTTTCTGATGCGCAGGGGCGTCGATCCGGCGGATGCGGCAGCCATCAGCGCGGAATGCCGGGAAGCGGACATTACGATCCGTTATGAAAACGGCGAACAGGTTGTTTATCTGAACGGGGAAAATGTAAACGGTGTTATCCGGACGGAAGAAGCGGGCACGATGGCATCTTTGACGAGCAAAAACCCGGATGTCAGGAAAAAACTGGTGGAACTGCAGCAGCGGCTTGCGGCGGATGCCGATGTGGTAATGGACGGCCGGGACATCGGCACATGCGTTCTGCCGGATGCCCGGGTAAAAGTCTATCTGACGGCGGGCAGCGCGGTGCGGGCGGAAAGACGTTATAAAGAACTGACGGCCAAAGGGGAAACCTGCGATATCGAGACGATCGAAGCGGATATCATCGAACGCGACAGACAGGACATGACGAGAGAAATCTCCCCGCTCGTACAGGCAGAAGACGCGGTTCTCATCGATTCTTCCGATATGACGATCGAGGAAGTTGCGGAAAAAATCATGGCGCTTGTAAAAAGCTGCAGGAAGTAAACAGGAGAAGCTGCATGGAAGTGATGTTAGCCAGAAAAGCCGGTTTCTGTTTTGGCGTGAAACGGGCGGTGGATACCGTATACGAGCAGGTCAGGACGGGAGAAAAGATTTATACATACGGCCCGATCATCCATAATGAAGCGGTTGTGAGCGATCTGGAGAAAAAAGGCGTGGGGGTTATCACGTCGCCGGAAGAGCTTCAGCGGATAACGGAGGGGACTGTGGTCATCCGTTCTCACGGCGTTTCGGAGGAAATCTGCCGGGCGATAGAAGAACGGGGACTGCGTTGTGTGGATGCGACCTGTCCCTTTGTAAAAAAAATTCACGATACGGTCAGCCGGGAGAGCGCGGCGGGACATCAGATTGTCGTCGTCGGCAATGCGGGACATCCTGAAGTGGAAGGGATACTTGGTTGGTGCAAAATGCCCGCAATCGTGATAGAATCGAGGGAAGAAGCACTAAATTTCCGCTATGAAGGGGACAAAAAACTGTGCATTGTGTCACAGACGACATATAACTACAATAAATTTCAAGATATAGTTGAAATTTTTGAACAAAAAGGTTACAATGGTATTGTTGTGAATACTATATGTAACGCGACGGAGGTAAGACAGACCGAAGCAAGAAAGATAGCATCTCAGGTTGATGTGATGATAGTAATAGGTGGGAATCAAAGTTCCAATACGCAGAAGCTGTATGAGATCTGCAGACAGGAATGCGAGAACACATATTTTATACAGACATTGGATGACTTACATTTAGAGTTACCTGAATCTGTCCGGCTGGTAGGTATTACAGCAGGGGCATCCACCCCGAACAATATTATTGAGGAGGTTCAAAATTATGTCAGAATTAACTTTTGAACAAATGTTAGACGAGTCTTTAAAGACAATACACACAGGGGAGGTTGTTGAAGGTACAGTCATTGATGTAAAGCCTGAAGAGATTGTTCTCAATATTGGATATAAATCAGATGGTATCCTGACAAGAAACGAATATACAAATGAACCGAATGTAGATTTGACCACTGTGGTAAAACTTGGCGACACGATGGAAGTGAAAGTACTGAAGGTAAATGACGGAGAAGGACAGGTTCTTCTTACGTATAAGCGTCTTGCCGCAGACAGGGGCAATAAGAGAATCGAAGAGGCATATAATAACAGGGAAGTGCTGACTGCCAAAGTCGTACAGGTACTCGAAGGCGGTTTGAGTGTTGTTGTTGAAGAAGTCAGAATTTTTATTCCTGCAAGCCTTGTATCCGACAGCTATGAGAAAGATCTGAACAAATATGCGGGACAGGAAATCCAGTTCGTGATCAGTGAGTACAATCCCAAGAGAAGACGTTACATCGGCGACCGCAAACAGCTTCTTTTAGCCGAAAAAGCGGAAATGCAGAAGAAATTGTTTGAAACGATTAAAGAAGGCGATACGATAGAAGGCGTTGTGAAAAACGTTACGGATTTCGGTGCATTTATCGATCTGGGCGGCGCGGACGGCCTGCTTCATATTTCCGAAATGTCCTGGGGCAGAGTGGAAAATCCGAAGAAGGTATTTAAAGTCGGCGATAAGCTGAAAGTCCTGATTAAAGAGATTTCCGGCACAAAGGTAGCGCTCAGCCTGAAATTTGAGGATGCGAATCCGTGGAAAGACGCTGCGGAGAAATATGCGACAGGCAATATTGTAACGGGTAAAGTTGCAAGAATGACGGATTTCGGCGCGTTTATCGAGCTTGAATCCGGAATCGATGCGCTGCTCCATGTATCGCAGATCTCGAAAGAACATATCGACAAGCCTTCGGATGTTCTGAAAACAGGAGAAGAAGTGACCGCAAAGGTAGTTGATTTTAACGAGGCGGATAAGAAGATCAGCCTGAGTGTCAAGGCGATGCTGGCTCCTGAACCGAAAGAGACGGAAGAAGATGATGCGGATGTTGTATCCGTAGACATTGCGTCTGTCATTGCGAACGAGAACAACGAATAACAGCAAGTGTTTTCATAAAATAATGAGAGAGTGAGAATTGCATATGGCATACGATTATGAGTACTTCAAAAAAGCAGTTTTGGATCTGACCAAAATTGATTTGGACGCTTACAAAGAAAAACAGATGAAGCGCCGTATTGATACTTTGATTGCCAAGAACAAAATTACCGGCTACGATAATTATGTTGCTGCGCTCAAAAAAGATAATCGGCTGTTTGAAGAATTTGTCAATTATCTGACGATCAATGTTTCGGAGTTTTACCGTAATCCGGAACAGTGGCAGATTATGGACAGGGAAATCATACCGGATCTGATTAAACGGTTTGGAAAGAATTTGAAAATTTGGAGTGCGGCCTGCTCGACCGGTGACGAGCCTTATTCTCTCGTTATGGCATTATCGAAACATCTTCCGTTAAACCAGATTAAAATTTATGCGACGGATCTGGACAAACAGGTGATAGCAAAAGCAAAGACCGGTTTATATGTGGAAAAGAGCATTGCCGGTGTACCTGATGAATTTAAGAAGAAATATTTTACGAAAGTAGGACCGTCTTACCAGATTTCAAATGAAATCAAGGCGCGTGTGGAATTTAAAGAGCATAATCTGTTAAAAGATGCTTATCCGACGGATTATCACTTGATTGTCTGCCGTAATGTTCTGATTTATTTTACGGAAGAGGCGAAAGATGAAGTATTCCGCAAATTCCAGAAGAGCCTGAAATCGGGCGGGTTTCTTTTTATCGGCAGTACGGAGCAGATTATTAATCACAGGGAAATCGGATTTGAACGCAGAAATTCATTCTTCTATGAGAAACCTTAAATATGGAATGTATCTGAAAAAGCGCAGGCTTGACAGCCTGCGCTTTTTATAGGATTCAGGCATGTAAATCGTCGCCGTCAGGAAAATGGCAGATGTGTAAACCATTTCGAGGGAGAATGCAGAGCATTCTCGTAATCGTCGCCGCCGGGAAAATGGCAGATGTGTAAACCATTTCGAGGGAGAATGCAAAGCATTCTCGTAATCGTCGCCGCCGGGAAAATGGCAGATGTGTAAACCATTTCGAGGGAGAATGCAGGGCATTCTCGTAATCGTCGCCGCCGGGCGACGATTTAGATTCCGGCCATCTTATGAAGCAGATATCCGGCGTACATGGAAAACAGTTCCCGGTCTTTCTTTCGTTCTTCCGTCAGTTCGAAGAACAGTTCTTTGCTCTTGAAATCCCGTTTGAAGAAAGGCTCGATCTGTACGTCCCACTGGGGCAGATAGGTGGAAAATTTGCGGGTGTAGCATGTGGTGGCCGTCGCCTGCACGCGGTATGTTCTGTCCACAAAAGAAGACACGGATTTGTGAATGGCCGTATCTTCCGCGGGAAGATAATAGTAGTCTTTATAATTGGAATAAAAATATTTCAATTCCTCTTCATAAACAGGCGCTTTCAGTGTACCTTCGTTTCCTTCACCGTTAAAACAGCATCCGTATGAGACGACGGAAACCGGACGGGGGAGGGTACAGGGAAGAGACAGTTTCATCAGGAGCATCTGTCGATTGCTGCCGTCGCTGTCCGTATAGGAAGCGGCCTGTACCTTTTTTACCCTGACTTCTTCATTAAACAGGTCGTGATAGGACAGAAGCGCGGTGAGATACAGCATCCCCTTCATATCGTCCCGGTTATGCAGAATCAGGAGTCTGTAAAGAAAATCCGAGGGATTCTTCACATAGGTATGATAAATATTAATGAGCTGGCCGCCGTTATATTTGTCCTCTCTGCTGATACCGAGAAAACCTTCCAGCGTTTTCTGTTTACAGTTCGGGGTGTTCAGGAAAAATTTGTATGGTGAAATTCTCCTGTACAGATCAATTCCCTTAAAATTATCGAAATTGCCGGAAAGACCATGCTGATCGCATTTTTGCAGCAAATAAGGCAGATCGAAATTATTCCCGTTAAAATGTATCAGATGGGTAAAAGAAGAGGCAAAGGCAAAAAATGCTTCAAGAACATCCTTTTCTTCTTCATAATAGTCGGCAAACCATTGTTTGATATACCACTCGCCGTCACGACAGTACGCCGAACCGATCAGATAGAGGCTTGAATTTTTGGCGGTAAAACCTGTCGTTTCAATATCGATAAAAAGGATTTTATGAAGCGGAGCAATCTGCTCCAGCGGGTATTCCACGATAAAATTTTCCAGTTTCTTTTTTTCAATACGCATACGCATCAGCGTCCTTTCATGATATATATAAATAATATCACATTTTTTAAAATAGCAGTAGTATTTTGCGTCGAAAAATAGTATATTTACTATGTGGATATTACAGATGAGAATACAAAGAAAGAGGGGCAGCGAATGGCAAAATTAACATTTTCGGGTGGAATCCATCCGTATGATGGAAAAGATATTTCCAAAGATAAGCCGATGAAAAAAATCTTGCCGAAAGGGGATCTGGTTTATCCTTTATCACAACATATCGGGGCGCCGGCAAAGGCGATCGTGGAAAAAGGCGATCATGTGCTGACCGGTCAGAAAATTGCGGAAGCCGGGGCTTTTGTGTCGGCGCCGATTTATGCGACCGTGTCGGGTACGGTCAAAGCGATCGAACCGCGCCGCGTTGTAACCGGAGACAATGTGATGAGCATTGTGATCGAGAACGACGGGCTTTATGAGGAAGTGGAATATCCGCCCGTAAAGCCGCTTGAGGAAATGAGCAGAGAAGAAATTATTGAACGGATAAAAGAAGCGGGTATTGTAGGAATGGGAGGCGCCGGTTTTCCTACATTTATTAAGCTTTCGCCTAAGGAACCGGAGAAAATCGAATATGTCATTGCAAACTGCGCGGAGTGCGAGCCTTATCTGACATCCGATTATCGGAGAATGATCGAAGAGCCGGAAAAACTCGTGGAAGGACTGAAAATTTCCCTGCGCCTGTTTGACAATGCCCGGGGCATTCTTGCGGTAGAGGACAACAAGCCTGACTGCATTGAACTCCTGAAGAATCTGACGAAGGATGAGGCGAGAATCAGTGTAAAAGCGTTAAAAACAAAGTACCCGCAGGGCGCGGAAAGACAACTGATCTATGCGGCTACCGGAAGAAAAATCAATTCTTCCATGCTTCCGGCGGATGCGGGATGTATCGTGAATAATGTGGATACGGTCGTTGCGATCTACCATGCGGTGATCGAAGGAAAACCGCTGATGAACCGTATTGTAACGGTAACGGGGGATGCGGTTAATGATCCCCGGAATTTCATTGTCAGAATCGGCACGAATTATCATGAGCTGATTGAGGAAGCGGGCGGCTTCAAGACGGAACCGGCCAAGATCGTTTCCGGAGGGCCGATGATGGGATTTGCCATTTTTAATCTGGATGTGCCGACGACGAAGACGGCTTCGGCGCTTTTGTGCATGACGGAAGACGCCGTATCGGAGATGGAACCGAGCGCCTGCATCAACTGCGGAAGATGTGTGGAAGCCTGTCCGAGCCGTATTGTGCCCAGACTGCTTGCGGATTATGCGGAGCATTACGACGAAGAAGCTTTTCTTTCCCACGACGGTATGGAATGCTGCGAATGCGGCTGCTGCAGTTACGTCTGCCCGGCGAAGCGGCAGCTTACGCAGGCGATCAAGTCCATGCGGAAGATGCAGCTTGCCAAAAAGAATGCAAAGAAAAGCGCAAAGTAAAATGCAAAGAATAGAAAAAGAAAGGAATTAAAAAAATGAGCGATTTGATGAAAGTGTCATCCAATCCCCATATCAGAGCGAAATCATCTACAAGCAGTATCATGGCGGCGGTGGTAATTGCCCTGCTTCCGGCGGCTGGATTCGGTATTTACAATTTTGGGCTGGATGCACTGATTTTAATTCTGGTGACAGTTCTATCGACTGTTCTGACAGAATATATATTTGAGAAAATTCTGGGGAAAAAGGTTACGATCGGAGATTATTCGGCGGTCGTGACGGGACTTCTTTTAGCATTGAACCTTCCGGTCTCGGCGCCCTGGTGGATTGGCGTGATCGGCGGCGTGTTTGCAATTCTCGTTGTCAAGCTGCTGTTCGGAGGGCTTGGACAGAATTTCATGAACCCGGCTCTGGGCGCCAGGTGCTTTCTCCTGATATCATTTACATCCATTATGACGAACTTCGACTGCGATGCCTATACGGGAGCAACGCCTCTTGCGGCATTAAAGAGCGGAGAAGCGGTCAATATTTTCAATATGGTTATCGGTAAAACATCCGGAACGATCGGAGAAACGTCCATGATAGCGATCGTGATCGGCGCCTGTTTCCTGATTATGACGGGTATCATCGATCTGAGGATTCCCGGAAGTTACATAGTGAGCTTTGTGATATTTATCAGTCTGTTCGGCGGACGGGGATTTGACTATGCGTATATTTCGGCGCATCTTGCCGGCGGCGGCCTGATGCTCGGCGCATTCTTTATGGCGACCGATTATGTGACAAGGCCGATTACGGTAAAAGGACAATATGTATACGGCATTTTACTTGGCATATTGACGGGAATTTTCCGTGTTTTCGGACCTTCGTCGGAAGGGGTTTCCTATGCGATCATCCTCGGAAATCTTCTTGTGCCGTTAATTGAAAAGGCGACTCTTCCGACAGCATTTGGGAAAGGAGGCGCAAGAGCATGAGTGAAATTGCGAATCAGGAAGTAAAAAAGACCGGTGACATCGGCGGGATGTTTAAAGATACGGTAATTCTGCTCGTCATCACACTGGCGGCGGGACTGCTTCTCGGCCTGGTATATCAGATTACCAAAGAACCGATTGCCGTACAGAAAGAAAAGGCAAAACAGGAAGCGTGTAAAGCCGTTTTTGCGGAGGCGGCATCATTTACGGAGGTGGAACTCATAAAGCCGGATGCGCAGGAATGGGCGGCGGCAGGGTTTGCACAGGAAACCGTCGATGAAGTGATGGAAGCGCAGGATGCTTCCGGTGCGGTTCTGGGCTATGTGATCACCGTTACGACGAAAGAAGGATACGGCGGCGATATCCGCTTTACAATCGGCATTACGAAGGACGGCACCGTGAACGGCATCGCGATTCTGGAAATTGCGGAGACGGCGGGGCTCGGTATGCGGGCGGAGGAAGTCCTCGCACCGCAGTTTGCCGCAAAAAATGTTGAAAAATTCGAGTATTCCAAATCCGGCGCAGCGGCCGATAATCAAATCGACGCCATTTCCGGCGCGACGATTACCACAAATGCGGTGACCAATGGAGTCAACGCCGGATTATACTATTTTCAGACAACGCTTCCGGCTGACGGCCAGGGAAATTGAGGCACAGCTTTGCGGGCTGGGAAAGGAGAATGGATCTAAAAATGAATGATATCAAAGAACGTCTTGTCAATGGACTGATTAAAGAAAATCCTACGTTTGTCCTGATGCTTGGCATGTGTCCAACACTGGCCGTAACGACTTCGGCAATGAATGGTCTGGGCATGGGGCTGACGACAATGGTTGTGCTGGCGCTGAGCAATGCGTTTATTTCGCTGCTTCGGAATATTATTCCGGGTAAGGTCAGGATACCGGCATTTATCGTGATTATCGCATCTTTTGTAACGATGGTGGAGCTTTTGCTGGAGGGCTTTATCCCTTCTTTATACAGTGCGCTCGGTATTTATATTCCGTTAATTGTCGTAAACTGTATCATACTGGGGCGTGCGGAAAGCTATGCGTCAAAGAATCCGGTCATCGCGTCTTTGTTTGACGGCATCGGCATGGGGCTCGGCTTTTCCTTTGCGCTGACCTGTATCGGAGCGGTGCGGGAGTTAATCGGGGCGGGAACGCTGTTCGGCCTGCATATTATGCCGGAAAGCTATATTCCATGCAGTATTTTTATCATGGCGCCGGGCGCGTTTTTCGTTCTGGCAATGCTGACGGCGATTCAGAATAAGGTAAAGCTGATCGGCGAGAGGAAAGGAAAAGATATGTCGAAGATTCAGTCGGGCTGCGGAAGCGACTGCATGAACTGTTCGGATACCGGATGTACGAAGCGTCTCTATGATGAAAAAGCGCAAAATTCGAAAACACAGCAGATAAAGGGAGAGGGGGAGAAAGACCATGCTTAAAGACCTACTTATTATTCTGATCAGTTCTTCTCTCGTAAGCAACGTCGTACTGAGTCAGTTTTTGGGACTGTGTCCGTTTCTGGGAGTATCCAGAAAGACCAATACGGCAGGCGGCATGGGAGCGGCGGTTATTTTCGTTATTACGCTTGCTTCGGCGGTAGCGGGCGTCATTTACAAATATGTGCTGGTGCCGCTTAATATTACTTATTTGCAGACGATCGTTTTTATCCTCGTTATCGCGGCGCTCGTGCAGTTCGTGGAAATGTTCTTAAAGAAATTTATGCCGGCTCTGTATGAGGCGCTCGGCGTATATCTGCCTTTAATTACGACCAACTGCGCGGTACTCGGCGTTGCGCTTACGAATGTTCAGAAAAATTACGGAATACTGGCAGGCGTGGTAAACGGTTTTGCAACTGCGGTTGGTTTTACGATTTCCATTATTATTCTGGCAGGCATCAGAGAAAAGATGGAATATAACGATATACCGGAATCCTTTAAGGGAATGCCGATCGTCCTGATCACCGCAGGGCTGATGGCGATCGCTTTCTGCGGATTTTCGGGATTATTATAGTGTGGAAAGAAGTTCTAAAGCTCACGCCAGAAGGCGTTTCGCTAAGAACTTCTACGATTTGCCTTTGGCAAATCTTTTTCACACCGAAGAACGCCTAAAATACGGCGTTCTTCCCATTGATGGTTTGTGCCGCCAGGAGGCGGCACGGAGGTTAGAGTGAGAAAGGCATGGTTATCGGATTGGAGGATTACTTATGGAAATAACCGGAATTCTGGTTGCAACAGCGATTGTCGGAGGCGTGGGACTGTTTGTCGGTCTGTTTTTAGGCGCCGCGGCGATCAAATTCAAAGTGGATGTAGATGAAAAAGAAGAAGCGGTACTCGGTGTACTGCCCGGAAACAACTGCGGCGGCTGCGGTTATGCCGGCTGTTCCAATCTGGCTGCGGCAATCGCCAAAGGAGAGGCTCCCGTCAATGCCTGCCCGGTGGGCGGCGAAAAAGTCGGTAAACTGATTGCGGATATTATGGGCGTGGAAGCGGGAGACAGCGTAAAACAGGTGGCTTTCGTACAGTGTCAGGGCGATTGCGATAAGACGAAAAGGGACTATGAATATTCGGGAATAGAAGACTGCAAAATGCTTTCTTACGTACCGGGCGGCGGGGAGAAAGCCTGTGACTACGGATGTCTCGGTTACGGAAGCTGCGTGAAGGCCTGTCCGTTCGATGCGATTCATGTCGTAAACGGCGTGGCGGTTGTGGATAAAGAAAAATGTAAGGCATGCGGAAAATGTATCGCGGCCTGTCCGAAGAATCTGATTACGCTGATTCCATACGATGCGAAATATGCGGTAGCGTGCAGCAACCGCGATAAGGGCCCGGTAACGATGAAAGCCTGTGAAGTCGGCTGTATCGGATGCCAGATGTGTAAGAGGAACTGCCCGGCGGATGCGGTTGTCATTGACAGCTTTCATGCGGCCATCGATCAGGAGAAGTGCACCGGCTGCGGCACATGTAAAGAGAAATGCCCGAAAAAAACGATTGTCTCGTTATAAAAACGTAATCTGCATGGTTTTGCCGCGGCGGCAAAGCCGGCATAAAGGATATACAGATGGAGAAAGGAGCAGGGTATTGTCATGGAAACGGTAAGACTCGGAAAAACAGGAATCATAACGAACAAAAACGGATTTGGAGCATTGCCGATTCAGCGGATATCGGATGAAGACGCCGTTTATCTGCTGAAAAAGGCATATGACAACGGAATTACGTATTTTGATACGGCGAGATGGTATACGGACAGCGAACATAAGCTGGGGCTTGCTTTTGAAGGCATCCGGGATAAAATATGGATTGCGACCAAAACAGGAGCAGGCAATGCGGCGGATTTCCGGAAAGATCTGGAAACAAGCCTTGAAAACCTGAAGACGGATTATATAGACGTATATCAGTTTCACAATCCGGCTTTCTGCCCGAAACCGGGGGACGAGAGCGGATTATATGATGCGGCGTTAGAGGCAAAAGAGCAGGGAAAGATCAGGCATATCGGCATTACGAACCACAGACTTGCCGTTGCGAACGAGGCCGTTGACAGCGGATTGTATGAGACATTACAGTTTCCGTTCTGTTACCTCGCGACCGAAAAGGACATCGAACTGGTGGAGAAATGTAAAGCAAAGGATATGGGCTTCGTCGCAATGAAGGCGCTGTCCGGCGGTCTGATCACCAATTCCGCGGCGGCTTACGCTTATCTTGCACAGTACGATAACGTGCTCCCGATCTGGGGCGTACAGCGGGAAAATGAGCTGGATGAGTTCCTTTCCTATATTGAAGAGCCTCCGGCGATGACCGAAGAAATCAAAGCGCTGATTGCACACGACAGGGAAGAACTGCTCGGTGAATTCTGCCGGGGCTGCGGTTATTGTATGCCCTGTCCGATGGGAATCGAAATCAACAACTGCGCCAGAATGTCCCTGTTGCTCCGCCGTTCCCCTTCCGCGGGCCATCTGAGCGAAGAGGGACAGGAAAAGATGATGAAAATCGAGAATTGTATTCATTGTAACCAGTGCAAGAGCAAATGTCCTTACGGACTCGATACGCCGGCGCTGCTGCAGAAGAATCTGGAAGATTATAAAAATGTACTCGCGGGGAAGGTGTCCGTGTGACAAAGGACATGACAAAAGGGGCGATGCTCCCCATTCTCATCCGGTTTACCATTCCGCTGATATTGGGGAATCTGCTCCAGCTTACTTATAATGCGGTTGACGGCATCATTGTCGGGCAGTACGTGGGAAAAGAAGCATTGGCGGCGGTCGGGACGGGGAACCCGCTCGCGACGCTGATGATTCTTTTTTTACAGGGCATTTGTCTGGGTGCGGGGATTCTGGTCGGAACGCTTTACGGCGCGAAGGATTATGAAACGTTGAAACGCCAGATCAGCACGGCGATGATCGCGGGAATCGCTTTTTCGCTGATGCTGACCGTCGCCGTGCTTGCGGCGGCTCCGGCGCTTTTGACTCTTTTACAGGTAGATACCGCGATTCGCGCGGAAGCGGTACGGTATCTCAGAATTATCATGTGCGGTCTTGTCTTCAATTTCATCTATAATTTTTTTGCCAGCGCGCTGCGGGCGATGGGAGACAGCAGATCGCCGCTTTATTTTCTCGGAATCAGCGCAGTCGTGAATATTATCGGAGATTTGTTTCTTGTCATCGTGTTTTCGCTCGGAACGACGGGCTGTGCGGTCAGCACGGTATTCGGCGAGGCGCTGAGCTGTCTTTTATGCTGGATTTATATACGAAGAAAAATACCGTTTATGAATCTTGGAAAAGAATGGTTCCGGTTCGATCATGACCTGCTGAAGCAGACGGTGCAATATGGTTTTGTCAGCGCCTTACAGCAGTCCACGGTTCAGATCGGAAAGCTCAGCATTCAGGGAACCGTGAATACGATGGGGGTGACGGCAACGGCGGCTTTCGCCGCGATCAATCGGATCGATGATTATGCCTATATTCCCGAACAGAATATCGGCCATGCGATGACCAGCGTGATGGCGCAGAATCGGGGCGCCGGGGAAACGAAACGTGTAAAGGAAGCATTTCGGGTGGGAATGTATGTGGAACTGGCCTACGGGTGCATAACCGGAATTTTGCTGCTTTTTTTTGCAAATCCGCTGATGAGGCTGTTTACGCAGGACAGGATGACGGTCCTGGCGGGAGAGCAGTATCTGCATCTGATTGCGTTCATGTATATCGTGCCGGCGGTAACGAACGGCGTACAGGGATATTTCCGGGGAATGGGAGACCTGAAGATTACGCTGTGGAGCAGCCTGATCAATATGGGCATCCGCGTGGCAGTCTGTTTTGCGCTGGTCTTTGGCTGTAAAATGGGAATCACCGCATTGCCCTGGGCGTATCTGGCGGGATGGATTGCCATGATGCTGTATGAACTCCCGTTTCTATGGCGCAGACTTGTGAAATGATGTCGGTTATCCGCCGCACAGCGGCATATACAGGAACAGCTCCGCGGTTCCGTTTTCCGATTTCAGTTCCATTTCACCCTGATATCTGAGAACGATTTCCTGCATGCTTTTCAGGCCGAGTCCGTGAGACGCTTTATCCGGTTTTGTCGTTGCAGGCGCAGAACCGTCCCGTGGGGACAGGTTTATTTTGGAGGCATGATATTTGATTTCATTTTCATTTCCTCCGACAGGATTTGTTATTTTCAGACAAAACAAGCCTTTCTGTACCTTGCTTTCCAATGTTATTTTTTTATCTTTATCTTCCGCTTTTCGACAGGCTTCCGCCGCGTTATCGAGTGCGTTCGCGAACAGGGCGCAGATATCGGTTGGGTCAAAGGGAAGTTCTTTCTGAATATCGATGGTGTACGCCAGTTGAATGCCGCAGCGCTTCAACTGGTTTTCTTTTGTGGTTAAAACCGCATTGACCGTAGCGTCGCCGCAATAATGAAGGGTTTGTGTAAGCGCGGGATTTCTGGAAAGGTCTTCCAGATAACGTTGTTGTTCTTCGGCCGGAAGCGCGGAAAGAACCTGTAAATGATTTGCCATATCGTGTTTGAGCCGCCGTATCTCGAAATACTGTTGTTCCATAGCCTCGTAATAATGATGGTTGATATCGGCCAGAACGCGCTGCTGCTCCAGTTTCTGCTGTCTGGCAAGTATGGTGATTGTCCATAGCAGACCGACGAAGGAGAAAATGGAAATGACAAGCAGGGCGGCATAATCCCGATGAAAACGATACACTTGGGAAAGGACGTCCCAGAAGGATACATCGTAAAGCAGCACCAGACAGAACACGGTGCAGAATGGCGGTATGGTGAGCAGCGTCAGCAATTTCCACATACTGTCGGAAAGCTCATAATCTTTGTCGGGAGCAAAAATTCTGGTTTCCAGAAATAAAAAAAGGTAGAAGAACAGACTGCTGAAAGAAGAAATCAACAGACTCTTTTCATATTGTTCCAACTTGAGGTACGGGTTGGTCAGACAGTTGTCCCGCAGCGCATTAAAAGAAATGCCCGTACTGAAAAACAAAAGTGCGATTGCCGTTTTCTTATAAAATGTTCCTTTGCAGGTGAAATGTATCATAAAGAGGAACAGGGCGAATATAGGCAGAATATTATAGAAATCTCCAAAAAAGATAACGGTTTCGGAAAGCATCAGGCATACCGAAAAAAGCAGGAGCCGTTTCAACCGTTTTTCGGATACTGTGATTAATGTTCTGATTGCGCCATACAAAAAGAAGGCGTTTGGGAAAGAAAGCAGGATTGAAATAGTTCGGGTAAGTCTCATGAAAGCCTCCGTTTTACAAAGTCCGCCGCGGCCTTATTGGGGACAGCATTTAATGCAGAATCGAGCGTGCAATTTTCGCGGCGGCCTGTGCTCTGTATTTTCTGCTGCACGGAAGTTCGTGTTCCGGCAGAAGAATGCAGTCCTTTCCAATCCGTTCCACATGTTCCGGGTTGATTAAAAACCGCTGATGAATTCTGATAAAGCGTCCGTCCAGTCGTTCTTCGACCTTTTCGAGCCGGTCATAAAAAGGGTATTCGGCGTTTCCGGTGACGAGATAGACAAGCCGCTTATCGGAATAGAAATACAAAATGTCGTGCAGACGGAAACGCCAGATACCGTCTGTATTCCTGACAAGAAAGCGGTCTTTTTCTTCCAGAGCCATTTTGGTGCGGACCCGGTGCAGCAGTTCCATCAGCTTTCCGGGCTGAACGGGTTTCATGATATAGTCGAGAGCGCCTGTCCGGTAGCCGTCGAAAACGTAGTCCGCATAGCCTGTAACGAAGACGATCATCAGGTTCTGGTCGAACTTTCTGATTTCTTCCGCACATTTCATGCCATTTAATCCGCCCATCTCCACGTCAAGAAAAAGCAGGTCGATTTCTCCCGGATGTTTTTGAAGCCAGGAGACGGCGCCGGTTCCGGTCGAAAATTCATAGACGATGTCTTCGGTGTTTTCCATCAGCGCTTTTTCCAGTTGTATGCGAAGCGCGTCTCTTGCAGCGGCTTCGTCGTCACAAAGTGCGATACGCAGCATGTTACAGTCCCTCCGGGAGCAGATAATTGGTTTACAGGATGCAGGTCTGTCAATCTGCAGATATTCTATCATATTTTCCGGAAAAATGCAGTGCTCATCTTTCGGTCAATCTGTCAGACTTTACATAGAATGCCCCAAACTTTACATTTTCTGCAAAGGACGGTCAGACTTTACAAAGGAAGGGGCAAAGTTGACATCACTTCCGATGCGTTTTCCCGGTTTATGTTATGGTAGTGGTATCTCAGAAACGAAAGGGGAGGCAATGTTATGCTATATGTTAAAAATCTTTACAAATCCTATGAAACGGGAAAAATAAAGTATCCTGTATTAAAGGGAATCGACTTCCATGTAGGAAAGGGAGAGTTTGTCGCGGTTATGGGACCTTCCGGTTCCGGAAAGACCACACTTCTTAATTGTATTTCCTGCTATATCCCTTTTGAGGAAGGGGAAATTACGCTGGGAGGAAAGTCACTGGCAGGGCAGAAGGAGGAAGGACTTGCGAAAATAAGGAACGAAAAACTGGGTTTTGTTTTTCAGGATTTCATGTTGTTGGACGGCCTCACAATCCGTGAGAATATTCTCGTGCCCCGCATCATACAGGGAGAAGTCAGCGCGGACGCGGAGACGCTTGCGGACGAACTCGTGTCGCTGTTTGGCATCGGACATATCATGAACAAGTATCCCGCGGAAATTTCCGGCGGTGAGAAACAGAGAGCCGCTGTGGCAAGAAGTCTGATGAACCGCCCGTTGATGATTCTGGCCGATGAACCCACGGGAAATCTGGATTCCAAATCGAGCCGCGCGGTTATCGAGGCATTTGGGAGCGCGCGGGAAAAGATGAAAGCGACGATTTTTATGGTAACGCACGACAGCTTTGCGGCATCCTTCTGTGACCGCGTGATTCTTTTTAAGGATGGCAACATTTACCGCCAGCTGGAGCATTCGGGAAGCCGCAGAGAATTTCAGGATGAACTCTTACAGGTCATCAAAGAAATGAGCGACCAGGAGGTGGATGTATGATGCAGGAACATAAGGAACGGAGGCGGAAAGCACAGGCGGGCGCGGAACAGAGGCGGAAAGCGCAGGCGGGCACGGAACAGATGCGAACGATGAAGGCAATGGAACGGAAGCTGCAGCATGCGGGAAGAAAACACGCGGGACTGTATTTATTTTGCAATTTTATGGCGTTGATGATTGTATCGGCGTATGCGGCGATGATGTTTTCACCGACCGTACAGACTGTTTTTCCGCCGGGCGGGGACAGCAGAAAACAGATGAATATGATTTTTGTTATGACATTGTTCGGATGCGTGGTATTTACCCTGTATGCGTCCGCCCTTTTCTTCCGGCATAAATCGAGGCAGCTCGGCATTCTGATGGCGCTCGGCGCTTCCAGAAGCAAGCTTTTTCCGGGACTGTTCCGGGAGGTGATATTGCTCAGCAGCATATCCTGTGCGGTCGGTATTCTGGCCGGGTTTCCGTTTGTATGGCTGATTTGGAGCGCATTTCGCCTGTTTCTGGTAGACAGTGCGGAGATGGCACTTCATTTTGATATGAATTGTCTCTTTGTTTCGCTGCTTTTTTGGCTCCTGGTGACGGGATTTGCCTGCATGGGCGCATGGCGTTATGTGAAAAAAACAAATATTATGGAGGTTATCAGGGAAGAACACATCAATGAGCCGGTGAAAGAACTGGGGAAATGGTGCGGGCCCGTCGGTTTCCTGCTGATTTTTATCGGTGCGGTTTCAGGATATGGCGCGCCCGGGTTCTGGATGAAGGTTATGAGCGCGTATGCGCCTGCCTGGCTCGGCATTCTGTATGCGCCGGTTTTTATCGGGCTTTACATGGTCATGCTGCATACGGTGGTAAACGGATGGGGAAACTGGCCCGGCATGCCGAATCGTAAGAAAAATCCGTACAAAAATATCATTTCCCGCAGCATGATGAAATTTCAGGGAAAGCAGACGGTAAATAATTTAATTATCGTGACAATTTTGGTGGCCGGTGCCTGTTTTGCCATTTTTTATCTGCCGACGTTGAGTTCGAGCGCATTGCTCGAGTACGAAAGCCGGGCTTATGACTATTTTTATGAATACCGTCCGAACCAGAACGTTCCGGATAAGGACGAGGTGGAGGCGTTGGCGGACTCGTATGGACTTACGTTGAAAGACTGGGAAACATGTGAATATATTACGGTAGGCGCAGGCGGAAATACGATGGTGGAAGAGGCGGATGGGAAACATTTTCATATGGCGTATGAGTCAATCGGTTCGGAACTGGTGCTGCTTTCTGAAGAATCATACGAGAGACTGACCGGTGAAACGGTGGATATTGCGCCCGGTACATATTTTGCCGTTACGAATCAGAGTGAGGCTTCCGTTTATACCAATGAAAGTGCAGGACATCTGACCAATATGACGACGAGGAAACAGATAGAGACAGGCTTTGCAGGATACCTTCATGATGACCTGCTCGCGGGAAAGTATATGCTTTCGGTGATAAGTAATGAAGATTACGCACTTTTGGCAGAGGGGCTTTCCGATGAATGGCGCGGGGTTATGGTGCGGTTTAATACCGACGGAAAAGATTCTTATGAATTTGCCAGAGACTTGTATCATCGGTTCGTTTCCTCGCTCGACGAAAGCTGTGAAATTTCTGTGCTTTATGACCGGGTCTGTAAAATCATGGCGGAAGAAGCGGGAGAAGAATATTGGGGAGATTCGGACCCGATGATGCGGATTTCGTATGAGGAGATGGATTCCAATAACTTCAGGATGACATGGCGCTATCAGCCGAAATTCCGGATTCTGGACAAAAACGACTTTCTTGTAACGATGGCCGTATTTTTTATGATGTTTCTCTTCATTTTTATCGTCTGCCTGATGACAGCGCTCGTCGTCTGCTATACCCGCTGTCAGACAATCGCGATGAATAACCGCTATATTTTCGATGATTTAAAGAAGCTCGGCGCGTCGCCCGCTTTTCTGGAAAAAGAGATACGCTGCCAGTGCGGTAATGTGTTCCGGATTCCGGCTCTTGTCGGAATGGCAGCTATGTATTTCTATTATGGCATGATTTTATATGCCAATGACGGACGGATTGTTTTTTCGGAGGTAATCGGACTGGGCGCCTGCATGGGAATTCTTTTCCTGATTGGGCTCCTGTTCTTTCTGCTATACCGGACTACCGTTCAGAGTTTGAAGAAAATCTTACAAATTGGTTCTCAGGACTCAAAATGATATGCGGCCGCAGGTTGCGGAGCCGGTAATACCTTTGCTATAATTTATGAAAGTCTTCATGCGCTCAGACGGCATGAAGACGGGCCTGGTATAACGGGCATTAAAATGATGGAGGAAGGTATATGAATCAGTTATGGTATCGGAAACCGGCCGGACAGTGGGAGGAGGCGCTTCCGCTTGGGAATGGCAGACTTGGCGCAATGGTATTCGGGGGGACTGACAAAGAGCGCATTCAGGTGAATGAAGAAAGTATGTGGTATGGAGGAAGGGTGGACCGGAATAACCCTGACTTAAAATCACATTTGCCGCAAATACGTCAGCTTTTGTCCGACGGTAAGATTCAGGAGGCAGAGCGGTTATTGCTTCTGGCCGGCTCCGGGTGTCCGCAAAGTGAGCATCCTTATCAGACACTGGGCGAGATTGAAATGGATTACCGCTGTCCGGGGGAAGCAAAAGGATATCGCAGAAATCTGGATTTGGATACTGCGGCTGCCGGTGTGCGTTTTTCTTTGGACGGCGTGGATTATGAACGGGAATTTTTCGTTTCCAGGCCGGCCGGATGTATGGTGATGCGGTTGAAAGCATCTGCGTTGGGGAAAATAAATCTGACGGCCGCTCTTTCGAGAGGACGTTTTTATGACGGCGCGGGAAAATGGCGGGACGACGGTATTCTGCTCCGCGGCAATCTGGGACGGGGCGGCGTGGAGTTTGCGTCCATGCTTCGGGCGAAAACAAAAGGCGGATGCCTGCGGTTGATTGGCGAGAACCTGTGCATCGAAGCGGCGGATGAGGTAATTCTTTATTTTGCGGCGGATACGACATATCATATCGGTTCGGAAGTAAAGGATGAATACGTCAGGAACTATTTTGCGGAACATGAGTTTCCCGGGGAACCGGAATATTTTGGATTAGGGGAACCGGAGCGGAAAGAATATCTCTATCAGGCGGCTTTGCAGTCTCTGCTTCAGGAACAGCTGGCCGAAAGAATGGATAAGTGTATGGAGAAGGAATATGAAGCCGTCCGTGCAGAACATATACGGGATTACCGTTCGTTGTTCGGCAAAGCGGAACTGGCGTTTGACGCTCCGGAAGACGGCGAAGCCGCTTCTCGTCCCACCGATGAGAGATTGGCGAACCCCCGTGGAGATATCGGACTCATGAAGCAGCTGTTCGATTACGGACGATATCTTTTGATATGCAGCAGCCGGGCGGGGGATTTGCCGGCTACCCTTCAGGGAATCTGGAATAAGGAGTTTATCCCTCCCTGGGACAGCAAGTATACGATAAACATAAATTTAGAGATGAACTATTGGCCGGCGGAGACATGTAATCTGGCGGAATGTCATACGACTTTACTGCCGTTGTTACAGAAGATGCAGAGAAATGGAAGAAAGACGGCCAGACAGATGTACGGATGCCGGGGATTCGTGGCTCACCATAATACGGATATCCACGGGGACTGTTCTCCGCAGGACCATTGGGTTCCGGGGACTTATTGGGTCATGGGGGCGGCATGGTTATGCACGCATTTGTGGACACATTTTGAATATACCCGGGATAAGGCATTTTTACGGGCGGCTTTTCCGGTGATGGCGGAAGCGGCATTATTCTTTGTGGATTTTCTGATAGAAAAGGACGGTTATCTGGTAACGTCTCCGTCCGTTTCACCGGAAAATACCTATATTCTGCCGACCGGAGAGCAGGGCGCATGCTGCATCGGCGCAACAATGGATAACCAGATACTGCGGCATTTTCTGAGCGGGTGCATAGAAGCCGGCAGGGTGTTGGGAGAAGAAGTTCAGAAATTTGAAATAGAAGGGATTGATGATATCACAGCATTCCTTGCGGAGATTACCCGGATAAAGGAACGGTTGATGCCTACCAGGGTCGGAAGTCAGGGGACGATTCTGGAATGGATGGAGGAATATGAAGAGGCGGAGCCCGGCCACCGGCATATTTCTCATTTGTACGGGCTGTACCCTTCGGATGAAATCACGATGGATGGCACGCCGGCGTTAGCGGCTGCCGCACGAAAAACGCTGGAGAGGCGTCTGCAGAACGGCGGCGGGCATACCGGATGGAGCAGAGCGTGGATTATGAACCATTATGCGAAGCTGTGGGATGGAGAAAAGGCATATGAAAATCTGGAGAAAATGTTGGAAAAGTCTACCTACCCGAACTTATTTGACAAGCATCCGCCGTTTCAGATTGACGGAAATTTCGGCGCGGCTGCGGCGATTGCCCAGATGTTGGTGCAAAGCAATCCGGACAGAGTTGTCCTGTTGCCGGCGCTTCCCAAAGCCTGGAACAGCGGAACGGTTAAAGGGCTTCGTCTGGTGGGGAATGCCGAGGCCGACATTACATGGAAAGACGGAAAGCTGGTGAGCTGTACGATTCGCGCATTTTCCGATTATGATACGACGATAAAATATCAGGAGAAAGCAGTCCGCATCACTTTGCCGGCGGGCGGCAGCTGTGAAGCGCCGCTGTCCTGACCGGGCAGGCGGCCGGACAGAAGCCGTAAAACTACCGGTTTGCGTCTTCCTTTGGAGACAAACCGCCGGAATAGTGCAAAACATAATCGTCCGTAATAAAAACGGCCTCCACACCCTCAAGCGACTCAATAAGCCGCATGCCCTCCTCCGGTCCCAGAACGAAGCAGGTGGTGGAAAGGGCATCTCCCACGGTAGATGAATCCGAGAGAATTGTAACGCCGAGAAGATTGTTTTGTATCGGATAACCGCTTTTGGTATCCAGAATATGATGATACAGCACATCATCCAGATAAAAATACCGTTCATAAACGCCGGAAGACACGGCAGACTGATCGGAGACGGACAGAACGGTAATCGGCGTCCCCTGTCTGTCGAAGGGTTTCTGGATGCCGAACTGAAAGGGCGAACCGTCCGGTTTCGTGCCGACGGCAAGCAGGTTGCCTCCCAGATTGATGATAGCGCTTTGGATATTCCGGGACAGCAGATGGTTTTTCATCTGATCTGCAATATAGCCTTTGGCGATAAAACCGAGGCTGATCTGACTTTCCGGGTCGGACAGCGTAACCGTATTTCCGTCTATGAGCAGGTTGTGGTAATCGACATGTTCGAGCGCTTCGGCGATGCTGTCCGGGCCGGGGATAATCGCGGCATCCGTTTCGGCGTTTCCCGGTTCGTCCGGATGAAAATGCCACAGTCTGCTGACCGTTTCCATCGTAAGGTCGATGCGTCCTTCGCTCATTTCGCAGTAAGTTAAGGCCGTTTTCAGCAGATCTGCGGTCTCTTCGGAGACGATTACCGGAGCGCCTCCGCTGTGATTGATGTTCCAGATATCAGAACCTTCGATCGAAGGGCTGAGCATCTTTTCATAGGCTTCGGCAAGTTCCATGCACTCGTCGAGGCAGTCTTTTTTCCCCGCATCATAGATCGTTACCTGAATGACGGTATCGAAATAAAAGCCGGTTTTTGTGACAGGTTCCCTGTTTTTTCCGCAGCCGTCCAAAAATACGGTCAATGCCGCGAGAATGATAAAAAGAGGTATTTTTTTGAGCATGGTTCTTTTTCCTTTCATTTATTTCCATTCCGACAAAAGTTGTCAACCGAATCATTTCGTGATAGAATATCCCTGTTCGATGAATCACATGTTTTATTCTATACATATCACAGTCATTATACATTATAATGGAGAGCGTGTTTTTTTTCCATTTTTATCTTATGAATCGAACCGAAGGAAAGAAAGCCGCGGTTAAAATAAGAAGGGAGCATGATCATATGAAATTGCCTGGAGATGACGGAAGGCGTTCCGGCAGTCATTCTGTTTTTTATATGGTGCTTGGCGTGTCTGCTTTTGTATTGGTGCTGCTGTTTACGGTGATGAAAGACAACCATAAAGAAGAGAAAAAAAGAGAGGCCGCTCAGGAAGTTGTAAAACAGCAGGAGACGGCGGCTGCGCCGGAAATCGCGGAACCGGAGCCGGAACAGAAACTCCGCGCGGAGGATCTGGATTTCTGGGATATGTACCCGGTGGAGGATAAGAATACCGAGAAGACGCAGACGGAAAAAAAGGATGCGGAAGATTCGCAGGACGACGGTGAGCAGGACGGTTATGCGGATAAAGTGGAGGAAATCGTGCAGGAAGATCCTTCCACGGACGGTAAGCATACGCTTATAAAGACTTCTGACGGAAAGGAAGAGTGGGTTTTAATCAGCCCCTATCTGACCAAACACACATATAATTTTAAAAATCTGTCGGAAAGTGCGAATCTGCGGAAATATACGGATAACGGCAAGAAAATTTCCTATGTGGGAGTAGATATCTCCAAACATAACGGCCAGGTCAATTTTAACAGCATAAAGTCGGCAGGCGTTGATTACGTCATGCTGCGGCTCGGTGCGAGAGGATACAGCACGGGACAGATTTCTCTGGATGATAATTTTGTGGAGAATATGGAAGCGGCTGTCGAAGCCGGACTGGATATCGGCGTATATTTTTATTCGCAGGCGGTTTCTCTGGAAGAGGTTATGCAGGAAGTGAACTTTGTCATTCAGAATCTGGAGCCGTACAGGGCACACATTACCTATCCGGTCGCTTTCGATATGGAGAATGTGCCAAACGACAAAGCGAGGATAGACGGGCTTTCCAGAGACGATAAGACGGCGATTGCGAATGCCTTTCTGGGCGGTATACAGGCGGCCGGCTATGCGCCGATGATTTACGGGAACAAAGAATGGCTGATTAAGAACGTTGATCTGGCAAAACTTCAGGATTATGATGTATGGCTTTCCCAGGAACAGGATATTCCCGATTATCCGTACCAGTTTGCCATGTGGCAGTATACGACGACGGGCGTATTAAACGGCGTTTCGGGGGACGCAAGCCTGAATCTTTGTTTTGTCAGTTATTCGGACAGATAGTGTATGATTTTGGGTGAAATCTGAACAGCGGTGTACAGGTCGGCGTAAGCGGCAGGAGACATACCCTCCATGTAATTAGGGGTATATGCCTTTTTTACGCCGGCTTTTATTAACAGATCGATGGCCTTGTTATAGGCAATCGCGGCTTCTTCTTCCGTCCGGTATATGCCCACCGTGTAGTCACCCCTGACATGGATTTTTGTCCTGTAAAGAAGCTCTCCGTTTTGGCGGAATGAGGAAACACCGTGGTAAGCGTTTAAAATTTCAATATTCTCATAGCGGTAATCGTTGGTATTTCCATTAATAAACCGATAATCTTTGTTCAGTACGGCATAATTTTTGATGCCGTACCGATTCCTGATATTCATCTGCATTCCATAATCGGCAACAAAATAATGACCTCCCCGGCAGGAGATTTTATGGTTGGCGTAGTAGAACAGATCATCCCTGTCGAAAATAAAAAGATGGGACGGTGAAAAATAATAATAAAAAAAGGACGGGCGTATATAAATCGGATTGGAAAAATAGATGCCGTTGTCCCGGAAGTTGATCAGACAGACCCATTTTTCAAAGAAAAGAACGGAATCCTGATGGTAGCGGGAAATTTCCAGACTTTGATCCTGAAGGATGCGGTTCGCGAGCAGATAAGCCTCATGGGCAGATTCTGCCGTATCATAACTGCCAAGACTGATATGTTTTGCGCGATAAGTTAAAGAAGAACGGTAATAAAGCGTGCCGTTTTTCTTTTTTGCCTGATAAACTCCGGGTAGCTGGGGCATTGTAAATCTCCAATCTTTTGAAATATTTCTGAATATTGGCATTAGTATAACATATTTTTCCGGATTTCTGTATAAAATATTACAGACATATTACATGTTGAGAAGAACAGCGAAAACCTCTGATATTTCGGCAGTCAGAACAAGACAAGCAGTACAGGCTGAAAAATCGGGCAGACCGCATATGTCATGCCTGCGGACTTGCGGGACATCATTCAGCGACAGAAACGGGAGAAATTGTATGTATAAAAAATATCTGACAAAATTACTTTTGATGAGTATGATTTTTATCACTTCATGGATTTGTTTAAAAGAACTTCAGATCAACCGGATTGCGGCGACGCAGGCATTCCGGATGGAGTATCTGACGGTAACGGAGGAAGAGAAAAAGAAAAGTTTTCTGGAAGTGGTGGCCTGTGTGGCATCCGGCCAGCGGGTCGTGGATTACGAAGTGCTGGAAAAAACGAAAAAGTATCAGTTGTCCGAACAGGATTATGATGCCCTTCTGCGCATCGTGGAGGCCGAAGCAGGAGGAGAGGACGAGGATGGAAAGCTGTTGGTGGCAAACGTGGTATTAAACCGTGTCAACAATGAGAATTTTCCGGATACGGTGACGGAGGTCGTCATGCAGAAAGAGCAGGGTGTGGCGCAGTTCAGCCCGACGGTGGACGGGCGTTTTCAGAATGTAAAAGTGAGCCAGGAAACATATGAGGCGGTGGAAAGAGCGCTTTACGGTGAGGATATTTCTCAGGGAGCCTTGTATTTCTGCGCGAGAAAGAAGGCGGATTCCAACAAGATACAGTGGTTTGACCAGAAACTGACAAGACTTTTTTCCTATGGAAATCATGAGTTTTTCTTATAAATCCACATTGCCATAGCAGTCTTATGGTGATATAATTTAGCTGATAAGGCCAGCCGGAGGCAGATATGCCGTGTACGGCTGTGCAAAAATATAATGACGCTGAAGGAGATACATAGGAATGAAAGAAGAAACTGCAAAACTTAAAAAATTCGGAAGCTTTTTCTGGTTGTTATTGTTAGGGCTCGGCATCGGACTGCCGGTTATTGTTTCGCTGCTTATATGCCTGTTTGCGGAGGGACCGTTCCGGCTGGATGTTTTTTTCCCGCTGGTGCTGGTGTTCGGGTTTATCATATGGATGGTACTGTTGATGCTGGTCGGCTACGGGAGCCTTACCCGCATTTTTGTAAATCGTACCGCGCAGAAAGTAGAACAGCTTCCTTACTGCTTTAACAGCTCTTTTACGAGCAGAGGAAGTATCTTATATATCGATGTGGAAGGCGGCATGATCGGCTACATTTCCGCTTATAACCCGATGGAAATCCAGACGTTCAGCGCGGCCAGAATCGAACGGCCGGAAACGGTGGCATCGACGATGACCGGGGTGCGCTTCGTATTTTATCTGGACGGAAAGAAAATGACGGTTTATACGCTGATCAGCAATCGGGCTGTCAGCTTAAAATCCGGAATAGGTGCGGAAGCGGTTTCCAAAGCGGATGCTTTCGTTGAGCTCTTAAAGGCAGCCAAAAGAAACGCGGAGGGCAGGTAGAGATGGCCGGCCTGTTATATTATCTGCCTGTCATTGTGACGGCGGGGGTCGTTATCGGGGCGCTCATCCTGGGAGGTTATTTTATCCGGGAATATGTAAGAGTCAGGAAAAACGGTTCCACTTGTATGTATTGTAAGGCGGAGGCAGCCAGAGCGCTGCCTCGTACCTATTTATTTTTGCTGCCGATATCGTTTGGGGATACATATGAAGATGCCGAAAAATATCTTCTTTCCCATATGGTTCCGATTATGGGGAAAGAGCAGATACCGACCGGACGCCGGGCCTGTAAGGTGGAGGTTCACGGCTGTTCAAAATGCAGCAGAAGGCAGGTAATTATCGAGGACTTTCTGCTGGTGCGGGGAGAAGAATACCTGAAAGAATATTATAAATTTTCTTATGAGAAGTTCCGGCCTTTATTAGATGCCTGGGAAGAAAAGGAGCGGAGAGTATGTCCGGGTTCCCAGCCGGGATAAACAGGGAGGTTTGAGATCGTTATGAAAAAAATGCTTAGAAAAGTTCTGGAATTTGTATCAGTCATTATCGCTTTGATAATCGCCGTTCTGGTGGCGAAAGATCTTCCTTTGGAGTCTTTGCTTCGGGGAAAAGAAGAACCGGTTACGCTGGCCATGACCGAGGGCGGGCTTCCGGAGGATTATATCGGGATGCCCGCGGCCGATGATATTCCGAGAATCGAAGATGCGGAAAGCTGGGAAGATACCTGGCAGACGAGTTATGTGACGGTGGAGCCGGAAGCGATTATTCCGACCGGCGTCGGAGCACGTCATCCGTGGATATCCGCTTATTCGAGCGGAAGCAGACGCAGCGGGTCAAGATACAGGCCGGACGTTTCCGATATGACTTTTGATATTCTGGGAGAGTACAGCGAATATTTTCTGATTCAGCTGCCCGACCAGTCTTATATTCTGGCACAGATGTCGATTGACGATGCCAGGGCATTAAAGGCAGGAAAGAAGATAACGCTGCCGATCGGAAGGAAAGGGGCTGTTCATCAGCAGGCGATCAGCCAGATCGAAGACGCGAGCCGGAGTTATGACGTGAATATGGAAGGCGTGTTTTACTGTATTAATGATCAATGGAACGAAAGCCATAATATGCTTATGCTGCTGATCCGTTACGGCTGCGGCGCGCTGATAGCGCTCGTGCTTGGCAGCATTCTGATTACGATCGTCGACAAGATTCTGAAAGAAAAGACGGAAGAATAAAAGGCATTGCAGGAAATATGCTCATCATTATAACAGGAAAGATACGGAAAGGATATGGTTACAGGAATGGATATATTATACAGCAGTACGAGGAATGACGAAAAGAGAATACCGGCGTCACAGGCGATTCTGAAAGGGCTGTCAGAAGACGGCGGGCTTTTTGTACCCGATCGGATTCCGGAACTGGACAGACCCTTAAAAGATATGACGGATATGAGCTATCAGGAGATCGCCTATGAGGTTATGAAACTCTATCTGACGGACTTTACGGAAGAAGAGCTGAAGAACTGTATCGGCAGGGCTTACGATTCCAAATTCGATACGGAAGAGATCGCGCCGCTTGCAGAGGCGGATCATGCTTATTATCTGGAGCTTTTTCACGGTGCGACAATCGCATTCAAGGATATGGCGCTGTCGATCCTGCCGCATCTGATGATAACGGCGGCGAAGAAGAATCATGTGGAAGAGGAGATTGTTATTCTGACGGCGACTTCGGGAGATACCGGAAAAGCGGCTCTCGCAGGATTTGCCGATGTGGAAGGAACGAAGATCATTGTATTTTATCCGAAAAACGGCGTCAGTCCGATTCAGGAAAAACAGATGGTAACGCAGAAAGGGAAGAATACGTTTGTCATTGGGATTCACGGCAATTTCGACGATGCACAGACCGGTGTTAAGAACATTTTTTCCGACCGGGAGCTGGAAGAGAAGATGCTTGGAAAGGGATTTCGTTTTTCCTCCGCCAATTCCATCAATATCGGCCGTCTCGTTCCGCAGATCGTTTACTATGTATATGCTTATGTAAAACTTTTGCAGCATGGGAAAATAGACGACGGGGAAGAAATGAACGTCGTCGTGCCGACCGGGAATTTCGGCAATATTCTGGCGGCTTTCTATGCGAAAAATATGGGCGTGCCGATCGCGAAGCTGATCTGTGCTTCCAACGAAAATAAAGTGCTGTATGACTTTTTCCGCACCGGAAGTTATGACCGGAACCGGGAATTTGTGCTGACCAGTTCTCCGTCTATGGATATTTTGATTTCAAGCAATCTGGAACGGCTGATCTACCGCATCGCGGGCAATGACGCCAGGAAGAACGCGGAGTTTATGGCGGCTCTTTCCCAGGACGGGGAATACCGGATTACGGAGGAGATGGGCACACAGTTGAAGGATTTCTACGGAAACTATGCGGGTGAGCAGGAGACGGCGGACAGAATCAGAGAGCTGTATGAGAAGACCGGTTATATCATCGATACCCATACGGCGGTGGCGAGCGTGGTCTGCCGGAAATATCAGGAAGAAACAGGAGATATGAGAAAGACGGTTATTGCCTCGACGGCCAGCCCCTTCAAGTTTACGAGAAGCGTCATGAATGCGATCGATTCCAAATATGACAGCATGACGGATTTTGAGCTGGTGGATGAACTGTCCGGACTTGCCAATGTAAAAGTGCCGAATGCCATCGAAGAAATCAGAACGGCGGCCGTACTGCATCATACGGTATGCGAAAAGGATGAGATGAAGGAAGCGGTGGAAAAGATTCTCGGAATTTAACGGATAAGGAGAAAGAAAATGTACAGTTTTATTGATTTTTTATGTATTATCGGCGGAGGCTATCTTGTATATGCGGGAATCGTCATGAAAACACAGGGGAAAATCGTCAATAACGTTGTAATGAATAAAGGCGCGGATGAGAGCGCATTGCGCGATAAGGAAGGATTTATCGGTTATCTGTACGGAAAACTGATCGCAGTCGGCGCCGTTGTTATTCTGGCCGGCGCTGTGAATGTGATCAACGATCTGACAACGCAGTCATCCGTCATATCGGGGATATCGAGCATTGCCTTTTTTGCGGCGATCGTTGTTTATGCGGTTTTTGTCAATAAGGCGCTGAAGAAGTTTTTAAAGTATCCAAGATAAACGGGAGGTATCCGAAATAAACCGAATCCGTACAAAAAGTTCCTGTATTCCGCGCTGCGGAGTTCAGGAACTTTTCTGATTGTTCGATATGTTTAACGGTTCTCCATCGGAATATACTCTCTGTCCTTACCGATTGCCTTATAGGCGGGACGAATGATTTTACCGTTGTTTGCCAGCTCTTCCATCCGGTGCGCGCTCCATCCGGCAATTCTTGCAATCGCAAAAATCGGTGTATAGAGTTCCATCGGAAGATTCAGCATGCGGTATACGAAACCGGAATAGAAATCCACGTTGATGCTGACGCCTTTGTAAATCTGCCGTTCTTTGGCAATGACTTCAGGAGCAAGACGTTCCACAAGAGAGTAGAGCGCAAATTCTTCCTGCAGCCCTTTTTCTTCCGATAACTGTTCTACGAAAGATTTGAAAATAACGGCTCTTGGGTCGGATTTGGAATATACGGCATGGCCGACGCCGTAAATGAGCCCGGCATGATCAAAGGCTTCTTTATGTAACAGTTTGGCCAGATAGCTGCCGACCTGCTCTTCGTCTTTCCAGTCGGCGACTTTGTGCTTCATATCGTCAAACATCTGTACGACTTTTATATTGGCGCCGCCATGCCTCGGGCCTTTCAGGGAACCGATTGCCGCGGCGATGACCGAGTAGGTATCGGTGAGAGAAGAAGTAACAACATGCGTGGTAAAGGAAGAGTTGTTACCGCCGCCGTGTTCCATATGAAGTACAAGCGCGATATCGAGAATTTTTGCCTCTAACGGTGTGTACTGACTGTCCGGCCGCAGAATATGCAGAATGTTTTCCGCTGTGGACAATTCAGCGATCGGCTGGTGAATAAATAAACTTTTTCCATCGTGATAGTGGCTGTATGCCTGATAACCGTAGATAGAAAGCAAAGGAAAGAGACTGATGAGCTGTAAGCATTGTCTGAGTACGTTTGGAAGAGAAGTATCGTCTGCCCTGTCGTCGTAGGAATACAGTGTCAGGACGCTTCTTGCAAGCGTGTTCATCATATCATTGCTTGGCGCTTTCATGATAATATCGCGTACAAAACTGGTAGGAAGAGAACGGTAACTGGCCAAAAGCGATTTGAACACTTCCATCTCTTTTTCATCCGGCAGTTTATCAAAAAGCAATAAATAAGCAGCCTCTTCATATCCGAAGTGATTATCTCTGGCAAATCCGTTGACGAGGTCTTTGACATCATATCCCCTGTAAAAAAGCCGTCCGTGGGTAGGAACCTGAACACCGTCCACAATCTTGTTTGCACGAACATCCGAGATATGCGTCAGTCCTGCCAGAACACCTTTTCCGTTCAAATCCCGAAGTCCGCGTTTGACATCATATTTGGTGAATAGTTCCGTATCGATGATATCCGCCTGTTTACTCATATTAGCGAGACGAAAGATTTCAGGAGTGATTTCCGAGTAGCTGTTATGATCCATGGTGTACATGAGATAGGCCTCCTTTCAAATAATGGTGAACTTGTGACTATATTGTTTTATACTTGCAAACTCGCGCTCCCGGCGCCTTTTACCCGGTTGAACCGGGCGTTTGCTCATGAACAACCGCATAAAAGAACAAATGTGGATGCAGGATGTTTATTTCTTTTCGGTTATTATATCATAAAAAACTGATGAAAAAAAATAATGTTTGAAAATTTTAGAAAGTTTTAACATATTACACAATTTGATTCCTGTTGCGAAGGCGGGAAAAAGGTATTAAAATAAAATGGAATGAGAACTTTCTAAAGCGCCGGAAAAACATTTTGTATGAATTTAATATTTGTATGGACTTTATAATGGAAAGGATGTTACGGGATGGATATACGGGAAATTTTGAGACATGTAGATCATACACAGTTAAAAGCGTTCGCGACATGGGACGATATTGTTGAATTATGCGACGAGGCGATTTTATATCAGACGGCTTCCGTCTGTGTGCCGCCGGCTTATGTCAGACGGATTCACGATACTTACGGGAATGAACTGAAAATCTGTACCGTAATCGGATTCCCGCTCGGATATCATACGACGGAAATCAAAGCGGCCGAAGCGGCGCAGGCCGTACGGGACGGCGCGGCCGAGATCGACATGGTCATTAATATCGGAGATGTGAAAAGCCGGCTTTATGAGAAAGTGGAAGCGGAAATCCGGGCGGTAAAGGAAGCCTGCGGCGGGCGGATACTGAAAGTGATCATTGAGACCTGTTATCTGACGGAAGAGGAAAAAATCGCGATGTGCCGTGCGGTGACAAATGCGAAAGCGGATTATATTAAGACGTCTACGGGATTCGGAACAGGCGGGGCATCGATTGAGGACATCCGCCTGATGAAACGGCATATCGGTCCCGATGTGAAGATCAAGGCGGCCGGCGGCATTTCCACGATAGAAGAAATGGAAGCGTTTCTGAAAGAAGGGTGTGACAGAATCGGTACATCCAGGGCGGTCAGCCTGTTAAAGAAAGCATAGAACGGAAATCGCAGGAAGAGAAGCGGAACAGGCGGGCAAAGACAGGGTTTCATACCGAATGGGAGGACAGAACATGGAAGTCAGGGAAAGAATCAGAAGTTTACAGGAAAAGATGAAGGAAGAGGGGATAGATTATTATCTGATTCCTACGGCGGATTATCATAACTCGGAATATGTGAATGAGTTTTTTAAGGTGAGGGAATATTTTTCGGGATTTACCGGCTCTAACGGGTCGCTCGTGGTTGGCCGGACGAATGCGGGACTCTGGACCGACGGACGGTATTTTATCCAGGCGGAAAAAGAGTTGAGCGGAAGCGGGATTACGCTGTTTCGAATGCAGGAAGAAGGCGTGCCGACAATCGAAGAATATCTTGTGCGCAATATGAAGGAAAACGAAACGCTCGGTTTTGACGGAAGGGTCGTTACCGCATCGTATGGCCGGAAACTGGAAAAGGCGCTGAAAGACAAAAATATCGTCATCCGCTGTGAAAAAGACGTGGCGGGCAGTCTGTGGACAGACAGGCCGAAGATGCCCGGGAATCCCGTTTCCATTCTGCCGGAAGAAATCTGCGGGAAGAGCGTAGGGCAGAAACTGGCACAGGTCAGAGAGAAAATGCGGGAAATGGGCTGTACGGCGCATCTGCTTTCCAAACTGGACGATCTGATGTGGCTTCTGAATATCAGGGGAAAAGATATCGCGTATAATCCGGTTGCGCTGTCCTACGGCTATTTTACCATGACGGAAGCGTGGCTGTTTTTGCAGAAGCAGGCGGTAAGCGATGAACTGTGCCGGTATGCGGAGGAAAACGGAATCACAATCAAAGAGTATGATGAGATCACGGCGTTTCTGGGAGACGTCAGGGAAGGAAAGGTCCTTCTTGACGAGTCGAACGTGAGCTATGCGCTGTACCGGATTCTGCGGGATAAGGCGGAAATTGCGGCGGATGATAATCCGACGGAGAAACTGAAAGCCGTCAAAAATCCGGTGGAACTTTCCCATATGGAGGAAGTCTATTTAAAAGACAGCGCGGCGCTGACAAAGTTTATTTACTGGCTGAAAACCAATATCGGCAAAATACCGATGAATGAGTATACGGCGGCTATGCGTCTGGATGACATGAGAAGAGAGGTGGAAGGTTTTCTTGACCTGTCCTTCCCGACCATCAGCGGTTATCAGGAAAATGCGGCCATGATGCACTACGAAGCGACGGAAACGGAGAATAAGGAGCTTCGCGCCGAAGGCATGCTTTTGGTGGATTCCGGCGGGCAGTATCTGGGCGGCACGACGGATGTGACGAGAACGATCGTGCTCGGGGAAATCAGCGAAGAAATCAAAAAACATTTTACATTGACAGCGGTCGGCATGCTGAATCTTACCGCCGCGAAATTCCTGTATGGCTGTACGGGAAGAAATCTGGACATTCTGGCGAGGGAGCCGCTCTGGAATCTGAATATCGATTATAAATGCGGAACAGGACACGGAATCGGCTATATTTTAAATGTACACGAAGGACCCCAGAATATCCGCTGGCGGTATTCGGACACGATGAAAGAAGCCGTTATCGAGGCCGGTATGGTAATATCCAACGAGCCCGGCGTTTATAAAGAAGGAAGCCACGGCATCCGCACGGAAAATATTATCGTCGCAAGAAACGGGGAGAAAAACGGGGACGGCCAGTTCATGTATTTTGATACGCTGACCTATGTGCCGATAGACCTGTGCGGAATCGAGCCTTCCTACATGCAGGAAAGAGACATTGCACGGCTGAACGATTACCATCGGGCGGTCTATGAGAAAATAAGCCCTTATCTGACGGAGGAAGAGCGCCTCTGGCTGAAGGAAGCGACTGCACCCATCCGGAAACAGTAGAGGTGTTCATGAAATTTTATAAGAATCTGTATATTGGTGATACTATTAAAAACCCGAATAAGATCAAAAGAAAACTAAAACGCCATGCGAAACAGCTGAGCGTATTTGTTCTTCTGAGAGCATCCGGGAAAGATCAGCTCGAAATATGTCATAGCATCGTGCTGGAACAGCCTTACTATCACAAAAAAGAAAATGCGCCGTATGTTGTCGGCATTGCGGGAAGTTACGAGGAAGCGTTGGCGCTCGTCTGCCGGATTACGGAAGAAGCGGTTAAAAAGAACGGAAATGCCGACCTGAAACGGTATCTGTTTTCGGAGCCTCAGGCGGCAGGAAAGGCATGATTGAGCGATGTTACATATCGTATTGCTGATTTTGAAAATAATAGGAATGATACTCGGCATACTGCTTGCAGTCCTGCTCGCAGCGTTTTGCATCGCCCTTTTTGTTCCGGTGCGTTATCGGGTGGAAGCCAGACGTTCGGAAGCGGAAGGGGCGCCGCCGGTCGAGGCCGAAGGTTCTGTCACGTGGCTGTTTCATCTTGTGAATATCAGGTTCCGGTATCCCGCCGAGGTGTATCTCAGGGCAAGGATTTTTCTTTTTACAGTATTCCGTCTGCCGCCGAAGCAGAAGGCGCAGGGAAACAGGCGGAGCGGAACGAAGAAAAAAGACGGAAACGGCGAAAACAAACGGCGTGGAGCCGATCGGAAAGCGGAAGAGAAAAACGAGCGGTGCGGAGCCGGCCGGAATGCGGAAGGGGAGAAAGAGCGGAACGAAGCCGGCCGGAAAGTGAAAGAAGAGAAAGAGCGGGAAGGGACCGGTCAGAGAGCGGAAGGGGAGAAAGAGCGGGAAGGAACCGGTCAGAAAGCGGAAGAGAAGAACGGACAATGGGAAATCCGCCGGGATGCGGCAGAGGGAAAAGCACGGCACGAAGCGGGAAAAGAAGTGCAGGGAGAGGAAAACGGCGGAAATAATCATGAAGCCGGCCGGAATGCGGAAAGCGAAGCAGGCGGCGGACAGGACGCCGCATCCGCACGGAGTAAAAGCCCGAAACGTTCCATAATAGAGAAGATCAAAGCAATACTGGTGCGAATCCGCGAAATCTTCCAAAATATCTGGTACACATTGAGCGGAATCTGTGATAAAATAAGAACAATATGGGAAAATATAGAATATTACAGGAGCGTGCTGCAAAGCGATGCTTTTCAGAAAGCGTTTGCGTTATGTAAAGCGGAGTTGTTTTCGATCTTTTCCTATATCAGGCCGCGTAAATTGCAGGCAGATCTGACGATCGGCATGGATGATCCGGCGTCCGTCGGAAAGATTCTTTCATACTATGGGATGCTGTATCCGTTTATTGGCGGCCATGTGAATATAGAGCCTGATTTTGACAGAAAACGGCTGGAAGGCTTCGTATTGATCAAAGGAAAAGTCAGGCTGTTTACGTTTGTCAAAGCGGCGGTCCGCATCTATTTCAGTAAAGATATCAGAAAATTGCTCAGGTTATTCAAGAAGGAGGATGTATAAATGGCAGATAATAATTTTACCGGCGTAATCGAATCTCTGATGAAGGGAATGAACGCTGTTTTGTCGACCAAAACGGTTGTCGGAGAGGCGACGCAGATCGGGGACACGATTATTCTTCCGCTCGTGGATGTGACATTCGGCGTTGGAGCCGGCGCCAGCGCAGGCGACAAAAAGAACGGCGGCGCAGGCGGGTTTTCTGCGAAAATGAGTCCCAGCGCTGTGCTTGTTATCCAGAACGGTTCCACGAAACTTGTTAATATCAAGAATCAGGATATGGTGACAAAAGTGATCGATATGATTCCGGATATCGTAGATAAATTTACGGCGCCCAAAGATGGCATGATCGAAGATGACGCGGCGGTAGATATTGCGTTCCCGGAAGAGAACAAATAACGGGTTGCTGCATATAATAAACAAAAGGCATAAGCAGGGGAGTTTCCATGAAAAAAATGATCGGTCTTGTAGCGCTTTGCGTTGCCGGCGGGATGCTGTTTATGCTTTTTATGACGAATCGGTTTATCGGGCTGATTCTGATTATTTTATTATTCCTGATCGGTTATAATTTCTTCTGCTGCGATTAAAAACGGATGTGCGCGGCAGGAAAAGAACGGGTTGGAGAACGGTTTTAAGGAATGCTTTATGGATAAAGGGATGAATCAGAAAATGCTGCTGCGCCTGAGCCAGGATGTCTGCGCGGAAGAAGGCGGCGCAAGAGAAGATCAGGCGGAAAAAATCCGTGCAGTTAAAAGCGGTACGGAAGAAATACGCATGGATGAAGCGCTCAGGGAAGCGGTTTCGGAAGAAGAACTGAACAGGCTGAAATCCTGGCTTTTTAAAGAAAATGTCAGGATTATTTCCGCTGTGAAAGAACTGGAGCAGATGCAGAAACAGTTTACACAGGAAAAAGAGCAGTTTCACGAGGAAATGAAGACGTTGAACCGTAAAATGTCTGCGGAGAAAGAACGCCTGAAGGATAACAGCCTCTTTTTCGAAAAAAAGATGGAGATCCTGAAGAGCGGTTTTGCGGATCTGGATATGGACAGGCGCCGGCTTGCCAAAGAATGGGCCCGGCTGGAAGCACAGAAGGAAGTGATGCAGCAGCCGGTTTACGGAAGCGGTACAGATGTATCGGAGCTGTTCAGAGGGGTAAAAAACCCGCTTGCTTTAAAAAAGCGGTATAAGGATCTGATCAAAATTTTCCATCCGGACAACGTGGCCGGCGATAAGGAAATGATTCAAAGAATCAATAAGGAATATGAAAATCTGAAATGCGAATATGATATCGGGAGATGGGCATAGAAAATTTCCCGGTATCTTTTTTTACTTTATAGCAGATTGCTGTAAACGTGGAGGCCTTCCAACAGGAGTTTACGCGGTAAATTCCTGGAACGCAGGCCGGACAGCCTGCGTTCATGTATGTGGCCGGAAACAAAAAAAGACCAGTGCGGTTATACCGCACTGGCTTTTCATTCTGCGTTCTGATTTCGGTCTTTTTCAAATTTTCTTCAAACCGAACAATCCGGAAGATTAAGCTCTTTCAACTTTTCCGGACTTCAAACACTGGGTACATACATGTAATTTTTTGGATGCTCCATTCACTTTGCAACGGACATTCTGTATATTAGAATTCCAGATTCTGTTAGATTTTCTATGAGAATGGCTTACGTTGTTTCCGAAATGAGCGCCCTTACCACAAATATCACATTTAGCCATCTTTGCACCTCCTGACGATATATTATCAAATTCTTTTCTTGCGTAAACAACATTTGTATAATAGCAGAAATAGGAAAAGATTGCAAGTAAAAATTTTAAGAAAGTATGCAGAAGTTTTCGGAAACTTTTCAGAGGTGAAAAAACTATTTCTAAATATTGACTTTTAAAGGTGATTTTGAGATAATATATCCGATGTGCCGGTGCAGCCGGTACATGTTTTGGGAATGGCGGAGGACCTGAAAGTTTTCCGTTAAATAAATAATATAAAATTTCAAGGAGGATATGTCATGTCAACAAAAGCGAATTACAAGATTGACGAAATCGGTAAAGGCAAAGTCGGTTTTTCCAAGACTCGTTCGATTATCGAAGCTGCTTTCTACGGCAATAACGTAGTGAAAGTCAACACATTAAAAGAGGCTTATAATCTGGCGAAAAACTCACCGGGAACGATTGTTACCGATATGCCGATCAAAGACGGGGAAACATTTGGTCTTGACGCTGATGCGAAAGTTCTGTTATTCAATGACGGCGCGGTAACAGGCCGTTACGCAGCTGCACGCCGTATCAAAGGCGAGCCGGGCGTTGATGAAGCAAAGCTTGACAAAGTGGTTATGGATGCTATTTACGAAACACGCTGGAAAACAATGTATCATGCAGAGTGCTTCGTAGGTCTTGATCCTGAGTTTATGGCAAAGGCTCATCTTTTGATTCCGGAAGGAGAAGAGAACCTGCTTTACAACTGGATGATCAATTTCCAGTATATGTCCGATGAATATGTAAAGATGTATAAGAAATCCCAGCCGATCGGCGAAGGCAAAGAGCCTGATATTTATATTTTCTCCGATCCCCAGTGGGCTCCTCACGAGGCTCCCGATGTTGATTACAGTTGCCTGAGCGATCCTTTGACGCTGTGCTATTTCGACACCAATGAGAACTGCGCGGCAATTCTCGGTATGAAATATTTTGGCGAGCACAAGAAAGGCACCCTGACAATGGCATGGGCGCTGGCAAACAGAAACGGTTATGCTTCCTGCCACGGCGGACAGAAAGAATATCTGCTTCCGGACGGCAAGAAATTCGTTGCATCCGTATACGGTCTGTCAGGTTCCGGTAAATCGACACTGACACACGCAAAACACGGCGGAAAGTATGAAATCAAAGTTCTTCATGACGATGCTTTCATTATCAATACGGATACCTGTGCTTCCGTTGCTTTGGAGCCTACTTATTTTGATAAGACGGCTGACTATCCGACAGGCTGCCCGGATAACGAATATCTGTTATCCGCTCAGAACTGCTCCTGTACAATGGACAGCGAAGGCAAGATTCAGCTTGTAACAGAAGATATCAGAAACGGTAACGGACGTGCGATCAAATCCAAACTGTGGTCTCCGAACCGTGTTGACAAGATCGACGCGCCTGTTAATGCGATCTTCTGGATTATGAAAGACCCGACAATTCCGCCGGTAGTAAAACTGAACGGTTCCGCGCTTGCATCCGTAATGGGCGCTACGCTGGCTACCAAGACATCTACCGCAGAACGTGTTGCGGCTGGTACAGACCTGAATGCGATCCGTATCGTGCCTTATGCAAATCCGTTCAGAACTTATCCGCTTGTAAATGACTATGAGAAGTTCAAGAAACTCGTGGAAGAGAAGAACGTTGCATGCTACATCGTAAATACAGGCGATTTCATGGGTGAGAAAGTAAAACCTGCTGATACGCTCGGTATTCTTGAGACGATCGTTGAAGGAAAAGCATCCTTTGAGAAATGGGGCAATTTCGAAGATATCGAGATCATGAATACATGGGACGGCCAGACAGAAGGATTCAAGAACTTCAAGGCTGACTTAAATGACGCTGATTATAAGGCTCAGTTAAAATCCGCTATGGAAACCCGTGTAAATGCGGTTAAAGATTTCGCAACAAAGAAAGAGGGCTATGATAAACTTCCCGATGAAGCACTCGCAGCTCTTGAAAAACTGGTTGCAGCTCTTAGCTAATCGGTAACAGCCGAAAAATATGAAATAGTAATGAAAGGGGCTGTCGCTTTAACGAATGAAAATTCGTGAAGCGGCAGCTTCATTTTATCTGTTTTCAGCATGAAATCCAA
>ERZ808054.58-NODE-58-length-138213-cov-20.342684_pt1 | contig 138213 bp, 126 predicted proteins | sample MGYA00380201_ERZ808054 | MGnify/ENA primary metagenome ERZ808054 (study PRJEB31490, sample SAMN06133419) | mouse gut metagenome | isolation source: Z5_2 | host: mice | place: China: Chengdu | collected 2015-05 ...
CGATTAATGATAAGCGTAAAATTCCTTTTGGAGATACATTCTTTTTCGCATTGATGATTAAGTTGTCCAAGACCTGTTCCATACGCTGTTTGTCCGTATAAACAAAAGCTTTATGCTCCGGAAGTTCGTACTGCAATTCAAAATCGGTTTCCGGCATATCGATCAATAACCGCCCTGCTATCGTTTCAACAAACTCCACAAAGTCAAACCGTTCCGGCATCAATGATACAGCCCCATTTTCCAATGCGGACAAATCTAACAGATTCTCGATAAGCATACCCATTCTTTCTGTTTCAGAAATGATGATTTCAGAGTATCTCTGCCTTTTCAATTCATCTGTTTCGTCCTGCATCCCCTCCGCATAGGCACGGATCACCCCGATAGGTGTTTTCATTTCATGGGAAAGCCTGTCTATTAATTCCTTTCTTTCTCCCAGCAGCTTCCTTTCCTGCTGCACATCTTCTTCAAGCCGGACATTTGCTTTTTCCAGTTTTTCAAGCGTATCCTGCAGATTTTCGGACATTTTGTTGAGATTGTCTGCAAGCTCGCCAAATTCGTCCTTTGATGTTACCCTGCAAGGCTGGGAAAAGTCCAGCCTTGCTGCCCTGTGCGCCATTTCACAAATTATGCTGACCGGGTCTGAAATAAATCGCCCCAATAAATAATCTATCATCATGGTCAGTAAAATAATAAAGATTATCCACAGCAAAAAAGAAACATCCTCTGCCAGCGGCATCCATGTTGAAATAAGGTATGAAACCATCAAAACGATACCTGCAAGCTTTGAAATCATGATTATTTTTTTCCGTACCGTGCGGAGTGAAAATTGTTCTTTCATTTTGCTACCTCAAATTTATACCCGGAACGGATAAGCGTTACAATGGATTTCCCCTCGCTGCCCAGCTTTTGCCGCAATGTTTTGATATGCGTGTCAACCGTCCGCGTATTCCCCTCAAAGTCATATCCCCAAATGCGGTTTAGCAGTTGTTCCCGTGAAAAAACCTGTTCCGGGTTAGACATAAAAAAATACAGCAGCTCGTATTCTTTGTGTGTCAGCGTGATTTCCGTGCCGTCTAAAAACACTTTATGTGCGGCAGGGCTTATGGTTATTTTTCCTGCACTGATCGTATCCGCAGGCGCTGCAGAAGTACGGCGCAGCAAAGCGTTTGCCTTTGCAAGCAGTATTTTCGGGCTAAACGGCTTCGTCATATAATCATCAGCGCCATATTCATAGCCTTTCAGTTTGTCTTCCTCATCACTTTTGGCAGTCAGCATGATGATTGGCAGACTGCTCATTTCCCTTGCCATTTTACATACCGAAAAGCCGTCAAGATGCGGCATCATAATATCCAGCACCATCAGATCCATAGGATTATTTTTCATTAACATCAAGGCATCCACACCGTCATCAGCGGTAAAACAGGTATGCCCTCCTCTGTGCATATATTCACAGATAATGTCCTGCATATTCTTTTCATCCTCTACAACTAAAATGTTAGCCATAAAACCACCCTTTTCAACAGACTTTTTTATTCGTAAAGCGAATCTAATGTGAGCAACAATACATCTTCATCCGGCAGAGCTTCAAACCAATCTGTGTATCCAGACAGCGAAAAGAAAATATACTTTGAAATCTTATATTTTGCTGTGATAAGTTTTCCTCTTCTGATCAGAGTTTCATAAATACCTTTATCAATCTTTTCATTCCTGAATTTACATTCCCCAATAACAGCCTTTTTGTCTGTCTCGGATAAAGCAACAACATCGATATCGGCGGATTGCTGTTTTATATCACCATTATCATTTGTTACATTTTCCACACCCCACCAGGTACCTACCGCAGTAACAAAGCAGCCGTATTCGCCTGTTATTCCCTGCTTCAAGGTATAGTATCTGCACATCTCCTCAAAAACTGCACCCATATAAGAATGCAAAGCAGGCTTGACAACTTTCTGGTAATAAACCTCTCCCTGCCCCATCTCAATTACACTGGTAGCCTTTGGAATAAACTCATACCAGAACTTAAACATATAATCCTTTAAGACGTACTGGGTTTTCTTTTTGTTCTTCTCATCTGTGATACATTTCTTCTTTTCAACCAGACCGACGCTGATCAACTTATCTAACGAATATAATACTGTTTGTTCTTTTACTCCAATCTTCCCTGCTATAATATTAAGTGTATTTTCCCCTGAGGCAATCTGCTCAACAATATTGTTTACGATTGATATGTCAGAAAATTCCTGCGTCAGAAGATTCCTTGTTTCATCATACAGATATCCATCAGTTCTAAAGAATAGCCTTACAATGTTTTCATCAATACTCTTTTCAGGATCTATCATTGAAAGATACTTAGCAACACCACCAGTAATTCCATAGCAGATTGCTTTGTCTTCATTTGAATAATCCGGAACAAATTTTGCTGCATCTAAGTAGTTAAATGCTTCCAACTTAATTTGTGAGTCTCGTCTTCCAAACAGAGGGCTCTTTTCACTGAGTACTTTCTTTTCCATAAAGCTGAGCGCAGAACCGCACAAAATGACTTTAAGATTTTTATCATTCCAGATTGTATCTATATATTTCTGCAATACAGATAAGAGAGCATCATCTTTTTCTGCCCAGTATGGTAGCTCATCTATTACAAGCACCACCTTCTCGTCTCCAATATTCTTATCTATAAAATCAAAAACCGCCTCCGTTGTATTAAAACTGATATCCTCCACTCCAGGCATTAACAGATCTGCCACCTGCTTTGAAAACAGCTCTAAGTTTCTATTCTTTCCTACTTTTGTAGCTGTATAAAATATTGTCTTTTTATCTTTAACAAATTCAGTAATAAGAGTGGACTTCCCAATGCGCCTGCGGCCATATATAACTGTCATACCAATTCCATCTTTATCATAAAACTCTTTCAGGGACGCCAGTTCTCTTTCTCTTCCAATAAACATGTGCAGCTCCTCCCAGCTTTATTCAAATCATTTTTGTTCAAATTAATTTTAACAAAATGTTTCTGAATTAAATGTAACATAAACTGGTATATATAGCAATCTGTTTTTTACAATCGAATAGGGAAGATTCATTTTCTCTACTCGCCGCGCGAAGCACGCGTTGCGCAAACAAAAAATTCCGGGAAAAGGTACAAACGCACCCATTCTCGGAATAGAGTTTTCTGCTTTTTCAACTAATCTCACTCTTCTTTTACCTAATTAAGTTGATTCCTCTTCCATATCAATTTCTTCTGCCCAGCGCCGGAATTCATCCATTTTTTCAATATAAACATTCACTATATCATGGCAATATTCTTTCACGATTTCACCGTCATAATCATGCGTCAGACGATTACGTACTTCCAGCATCTGCATCCATACATCCCCTGTGATCATGTTAGCCTGAAATGCTTTTTTCAAAACTTCACGGGGAGAGCCTTTGCTGTTTCTTTTGCACGAGAGCCAAACAAAATCACCTGATTCGCAGAATAGCTTCGACACAGCTCTACTATTTTTCCAATCACTTCCTCTGCCTGCATGTCCCGCCCTTTCCTGATGTTTCCTGACAAATACTCTAACCTTATCTCGTCTTTCAAATCCTCGGTTTTCATTATATAACACCAATCCATATTAGTCCACCAGAGTCCATAAATTTGATGTCTTTTTCACAAAATCACATATCAGACCTCTTTATTTTCTCCGCTTATTTTTAGCCGCTTTTGCTGTTGGCACTTTATTTTTTGAAAAACTTTCCTCACGGCTTTCTCCAGTTTCCTGCGAATGCGGTTCAAGCAGGAATGGAGCCTGTTGCCCAAAGTTTAAAATTTTCTCAGCTTCAGATACATCCTCATAAGTTAAATTTTCTTTTCCATAATACCGAAGAAGATTACAGAAATTAAAGGACCTTATCATATCTTTCTGCCAACACTGCTGCCTTTTCAGAGATAGCCAGATCCGTAAACGACCGTTGCATAAGATTTGTTTCAATCACACAGACATAAGCATCTTCATCCGGTAAGTTATCCTTTACAAATGCCGGTATCTGCTTAAGGCCCGCCAGCTTCGCCGCGTTCTGTCTGTTATGACCGGAAAGCATCTCATATCCATGGTGCATCTTCCTCACAATTACCGGATTCAGAATGCCATGTTCCTTGATGCTCTCTACCATATCATTCAGCCGTTCCCCCTCATACATGTGAAAGGGATGATGCCGAAACGCTTTGATTGCATCAATATCCAGCATCTCCACTCCGCTGTTGCCGGTTGCCTGCTCCCCCTAAGAGAGCAGGTCAACCGCATCCGTAAAAATCTTTCTTTTCGGTGCGTCTGTCTTCATGCGCAAGTCACCTCCTTCGCAAGCATCCGGTAAGCCTCGCAGGCTACATTTTTCGGTGCGTACTCAATCAGAGGTTCGCTATAATATACAGACTCTCCCACTTTTACCGTGTTCGGAATGCGACTCTCAAAGATCCTAATCTGACCCTGAAATGTCTCAGCCACTTCCTCTGTAACGACCCTGCAAAAATTAGTGCGCGTATCACACATAGCAAGCAGGATTCCGGCAACACTGAGCCGGTTATTGATACGACTCCGAATCCTTCCAACAGTTTTGAGAAAATCCTGAAGCCCCATCATTGCCAGAAGCTGTGGATTCACCGTAATAATCACTTCATCAGCCGCTGCTAAAGCATTGATTGTAAGTGCTCCTAAAGACGAGCAAGTGTCGATCAAAGTGAAATCGTATGAATCTCTCAGCGGTTCGAGGATCCTCGAAAGCATTCCCTCTGCTCCCATTTCCAACCGCAGCTTACTGTCCACCGCCGAAAGAGCCATAGATGAAGGAATAAAATCCACACCGTTTCTGTTGTGAATATATTCGACTGTCTCAGGCATCTCTTCTTCCTCGATCTGAGACATCATCAGATGCCCGATACTTACCGGAAGAGTCTCCACATCTTCAATTCCGAAGCAGGTAGTAAGATTAGCCTGGCTGTCAAAATCCACACACAAGACCTTTTTGCCAATCTCAGCAAGAGAATAAGCCAGATTGAAGTTGGTAACGAACTTGCCAACACCGCCCTTAAATGAACCACACATGATGATTTTACCCATTACGCATCCCTCCTTCCATAATCTAAAGCAGGTTCAACCACACACATCACCGGTTCAGTTCCTATCTCCGTAAATGTCGCCTCAATCTCATCAGCCCTGGTAATAACAAGCTTTCTGCCATTGCATTCCACGCAAATTGGCGTTCCATATCCAAATCCCAGCTCGCTCAGCCACTGCCCTTTGAGCATGATTGTCGAAGTGCTCTTATAGTGATAACCCGACTGCTCGTAAACCTTCATTTTTCTGATTTTCTTAAATGTCATGTTCGTTCCTCCTTGTGCTTTGAATCTTTGAAGCTTTGTGCATCATTCTTGTCTCCCGAAGGCTCCCCGAACAATCGCCTAAACGAAAAGAGCCACTCTTCCAAGATTTCTCTTAGAAAAGTGGCTCTCAATAAGCGCAATCTCTATTTTTTTCCTGCTGCTTGGTATCGCTTTTCTACCGTATCCCATATTATTCAGTGTTATCGGGTATTATGGGCACGAAATTTGCTGTACTTTTACTGTACTTTGTAATCTCAAAGACTCGCAAACCTTGATTTTACTGCATTTCTCAACTCAAAGACTTCAAGGTCGGGATTGTAGGAATGTCCATTTCGGAAAGCCTGTTATTCCCTCCAAATCCCTGTATTTCAAGTGTTTCATCATACCTGTACAATCTGCTTCTCCCCTTAAATCTTTATAAATCTTCTCACGATTGGTACAAAATTGGTACAAGATTGATACAAAATCTTCTATGCTTCTCCCACCTGCTTTAAGCATAGCTCTATCAGGCTCTGTGAAATATATATACCTTTCTCCACCATCCGTTGTAATATAGGTTTCAGTTCATCAACATAACCCTTCTGCTTTGCTTTTACTAAAACCCCTAATGTACCAGTCACAGGCAAACCCAAATATTTTGCATGCTTCTTTGCATTGGCATCATCTATGATAACCACATCTGCTGCAATTTCTTTCGCTAAAATCATCACTTCTACCTCTCCGTCATGCAGCTGTGTTTTATACATAGCCTTTGCCATTTGGTTTTTAATCTCATCCACCCGAATCCAATCAAACGAGCTGTCTACTGCTTTCTTACAAGCAGACTCTTCTTTTACAGACAGTTCCCTATACACTGCTTCTGGTACTATCACCTCTCCGTACAGTTTCTTTAAAATATTGAGCTGCCCCACATGACTTAATGCAATCAATGGCGTCGTGTTTACTACCACCTTACGCATTTGCCAATTCCTCCAAAAATTCATTTTCTGATACAAAGGAAAATACCGAAACACCATTCTTGCCAAGATACTGTACAAATTCTTCTTTTGTCATTTCCGCAACACTGGCACAATATCCCAGCGAGACTTTTTTGTTCTTATACAAATCCAATGCCAGCATTTTCTTCATATAGTCAGCAAAATCATCCCTGTCCTCGTGAAGATCCAATAATATCTCTTCCGGTACATTTATTGATACAACACACATAATGAACACCTCCTGTCTGGATGGCAATCTCAAAATAAACTATTTTCTCCTCTATATTATTTGTATTACTTGTCATTTACATTATACTCTCCCTAATATTATCTGTACAATTAAATTTTCACAAAAAGAGAGGTATTACTCCCCCTCATCCTTTGTTTTATTATTCATTTTTTGCTCCCACTCTTCTTTCTGCTGTTTCATTTTCTCCTCAGAATTTCCAAACCTACTTTTTTCGGGCGTCGGCAGGCTTTTTTGCATCTTTAGGGCCCTTGCAGAACTAGAAAAAATTGCAGCAAAAACTGAAGCAGGAAAGTCTGCAAAGCAGAGCGTGGCGGAACTGGAACACCATATCAAAGACCTTAAGGAAATCATCAAATATGCACAGCAGTACAAAGACAACCGCTCCTATCATATCGGCTACAAAAAAGCCAAGAATCCTGACGCATATTTCCGCAGATACGAAAGTCAAAGCTCCAGAAACAGAATTTCAAGAATGGCTTTCAGAAAATTGGTAAGAATTTATCATATCCCGTAAATGAAAAATTTACCGCCTCCGAAAATAATGCTGAATCCTGCAAGGAAGTAATTGATGAAAATGCCGATATTTCTGAATAAATTTCGGTTGACTTCATACTAATATAGTGTACAATATTATTAGGGTCATATGTTGTTCCGTCCTGGAGCTGCGTAGGACTCGTAATATTGAAAAAAGTATCGCACCTGCAGTTAGCGAGTGCGATTTTTCTATTATCCATTTTTGATATCCATCTCTCTTTTTTTCATCAGCAAAATCACTAATAGATTTTAAGCAAATTGGAACAGTACCACTATCTAATCCTACGGTTTTTCTAGAATATCGCTTAATCATATCAGCTACAATTTCTGAATTACCCACTACAGCCGCTCCACATGCCAACGGTCCTAATACTAATTTTAAATTGGTAGGAATATCTTCATTCCACCCCTTTCTTATATTCAACCTTCTCGCAATGTAAATCAAAAGAGCCAAAGCCAGACTGAATTTAAAAAAGCTCCATATGCATTCACATACAGAGCATTTTTCCTTTATCTGTTCATGATAATTTTATCTCAATAGAGTATATTTATAAACTTTTTAGCGTTGGAAAAAGTAAGACATCCCTTATCGCTGGCGAATCCGTAAGCAACATAACCAGTCTGTCAATGCCATATCCGATACCACCGGTAGGCGGCATTCCGATCTCCAAAGCATTCAGGAAATCTTCATCCGTGGTGTTTGCCTCCTCGTCGCCTGCTGCCAACGCTGCTTCCTGCGCCTTGAAACGCTCCCTCTGGTCGATCGGGTCATTTAACTCGGAGTAAGCGTTGCACATCTCGCGTCCGGTGATAAACAATTCAAAACGCTCCACATAATCCGGCTTATCCGGCTTTCTCTTGGTAAGGGGCGAGATTTCCACCGGATGATCCATAACGAAGGTGGGCTGCACCAGATGTTCTTCCACGAATTCTTCGAAAAACAAATTCAGGATATCGCCCTTGGTATGGCGCTCCTCGTAATGCACTTCCTTCTCATCAGCCAGCTTCTTTGCCGCCTCTGTGTCCGGCACCTGGTCAAAATCAATACCGGTATATTTTTTCACTGCATCGATCATGGTCATTCTCTCAAAAGGCTTGCCAAGGTCGATCATATGCTCCCCATAGGGAACTGTGGTCGTTCCGCAGACCTCCTGCGCCACGTAACGGAACATATTCTCTGTCAGGTCCATCATTCCATTATAATCCGTATATGCCTGATACAGCTCCATCAGAGTAAATTCTGGATTATGACGGGTATCCAATCCCTCGTTTCGAAACACACGTCCAATTTCATAGACTCGCTCCATGCCGCCAACAATCAGTCTTTTCAAATATAGTTCCAGAGAAATTCGCAGTTTTACATCCTCATCCAACGCATTATAATGGGTTTCAAACGGCCTTGCCGCCGCCCCGCCTGCATTGCTAACCAGCATTGGTGTCTCCACCTCTAAAAAGCCCAGATCATCCAAATACCGGCGAATACTACTGATGATCTTTGAACGCATAACAAATGTTTTTTTCACATCCTCGTTCATAATCAGATCGGTATATCTTTGACGGTAACGGATATCCGTATTTACCAGCCCATGATACTTCTCCGGCAGGATCTGCAGACTTTTTGACAATAGTGTCACTTTGTGTGCATGGATGGATTTTTCACCGGTCTTGGTCCTGAAAACCTCTCCCTCGATGCCTACGATATCGCCCACATCATATTTCTTGAAATCCGCATAGGCTTCTTCACCGATGCTGTCTCTGGCCACATAGGACTGAATATCGCCCTGCAGATCCTGCACATTGCAGAAGGAAGCCTTCCCCATGATACGTTTGGACATCACACGGCCCGCGATGGACACCTGCTGTCCCTCCAGCGCCTCGAAGTTATCCTTGATTTCCTGGCTGTGATGGGTCACGTTATATTTCGTGATCTGAAAAGGGTCTTTGCCGTTCTCCTGCAGTGCGGACAACTTCTCCCTTCTCACCTTCAAAAGCTGGTTGATATCCTGATTCTGTACTTCTGCCATACTGACCTCCATCTTGCCGCCCGGCGGCTGTTCAAATACATTGCTTACTCTCAGCAGCACTCATTTAATGCCTTTATGCAGTAACCATTCCTTCAATTCAATGGCCCGTCGCTGCTGCCTTTCTTCCTTATTAGTTAGACCGCTGAATCTCCAGCACCTTATACTGAATCATGCCGGCCTGTGTCTCCACTTCCACCTGGTCGCCCACTTTGCAGCCGATCAGCGCCTTACCCACGGGAGATTCGTTGGAAATCCTGCCCTTTAAGCTGTTGGCCTCCGTGGAACCTACGATCTTATACTCAAGCTCTTCGTTGAATTCCATATCCAGGATCCTCACCTGACAGCCGATGTTGATCTTGTCCAGATCCACCTCATCCTCAACGACTACTTCCGCATTCTTCAGGATTTTCTCTAATTCTTCGATCCGCGCCTCGATATCGCGCTGCTCGTCCTTGGCCGCATCATACTCGGCATTCTCGGACAGGTCGCCCTGCTCTCTGGCTTCCTTGATCTTCTCCGCCACTTCCTTGCGCTTGACCACTTTCAGGTCGTGCAGTTCATCCTCGTATTTTCTCAATCCCTCATACGTTAAGATATTTTTCTTCTCCTGCATGGTACTACTCCCTTTCTGTTTATTCCCGCAGGCAATAAGCCGGACACCACTCCTGCGGGGTATTTGACTGATCCGTTTTCTAAAAATATGTTTTATCCCTTTTCCAGTCAGCAAGCGGGACTCCTTATGTCATTTTAACTTTTCTATCATAACTATTTTTTACCATAGTGTCAAGATATTTCAACGGCGAAACATACGCAACTGCCGGACTTTTGCGCCCGAGCAGCCTCTGCTTGCCGCCATCCGAAACGATATCCATGTAGACGCATTCCCCGGCGGCGATCTTCGGATAGCGAAAGCCCTCACAGTAATCCAGAATCACACCGCCGCACCGTTCCTTTCCGCATCGAAGCCCTACCGGACCTGTTTCTTTTGCAGCTTTTTCTACCTCTTCCTCTACGCCCTCTGTCGTCCGGCTCCTGCTGTACGGTACAAGCTGTGGCACCAGCCCATACTCATAATAATACACTTCCAGTAATTCCTGCAGCTCTTCCCGTGCATCCGTTCCGGCAGTTTCCAGGATCTGTGTTTCCCTGTCTGCCGGATACCCGTCCCTTTTGTCCCACAGCGTCTCCTGCTCTTCGCAATATAGCAGCATCCGGTTGACCCGGGGCAGATACGGCTCCAGAAGCTCCCACGTCATCTCCAGCTGCTGCGCCGTCTCATGGAGCTGTCCCAGCAGCACCGTCACCATGTCGGTCCGGGCAAGCGCTTTTTGCGCCTGCTGCCCCAGCAGGTGTTTTGTCAGCATTTTCACCGTGCTGCTGCGTGGCTGCCACCTTCCCCGGTTTTCCGGTGCCAAAAGCCGCAGAATATCCGGATGGACATATGTGTCCGGCATCCCGGCGGCGGTATGCAGCGCTGCCTCCATCGCCTCGAAAAGGACCGGCTCCTTCCATTCCTTTTTCCTGTAATAAAAAGGGGGCACCGGACATCCCAGAACACTGAATCCCGCTTCCTCTGCCAGCGTCTCCACCCGCAGCACGGCCTCCTGAAACCAGTGCTTCTTCGCGGCTTCTGTGCTGTTTCTTCCGGCCGGTCCTCCCGGCAGCGGATAATAATAAAGAATTGTCTCCTGTTCCATACCACAGTATATGCACGATTCCGCCGGGACATGCACAGAGGCTGTTTACTCTTTTGTCCTTTCCTTCTCACATCCCCCGCACCAGTTCTTCCAGCGCTGCAAAGCTCTCCACCATATTGACCGTTCGCCTGAGTCTGGCAGAGTCCGGCATACCGGCCGTATACCAGGAAACATGTTTGCGCATCTCCCGAATGCCGGTGTACTCTCCCTTGTATTCCAGCTGCATTTTTGCATGGCGCAGGATCATGGCCCTGATCTCTTCTTTCTCCGGTGCAGGCAGCACTGTGCCGTCCTGCAGGTAAGCTGCGATCTGCCGGAAGATCCACGGATTCCCTCTGGCGGCACGGCCCACCATTATGCCGTCGCATCCGGTCTGCCGCAGGATCGCTTCCGCACTGGTGCCGTCCTTAATATCCCCGTTTCCGATCACCGGTATGGAGAGTTTGTCTTTGACTTTTGCGATGATCTCCCAGTCTGCCTCCCCTGTGTAATACTGCTCTCGCGTTCTGCCGTGTATCATCACGGCCGCGGCGCCGCACTGCTCCGCGATCCGCGCGATCTCCACCGCATTGACACACGTGTCATTAAATCCTTTTCGTATCTTGACGGTGACCGGCTTCTTCACGGCTTTCACCACGGCCGTCACGATCTCCTCCACCAGCTTCGGCTGTTTCATCAGCGCCGATCCTTCTCCGTTGCCCACCACCTTGGGCACGGGGCAGCCCATATTGATATCCAGAATGGAAAAAGGCCGCTCCTCGATCTGTCTGGCCATCTCGCTTAAGATCTTCGGGTCGGAACCGAACAGCTGCAGCGACACAGGCCCTTCCTGCGGATGGATCGTAAGCAGGCTCTCCGTATTTTTATTCTTATACAGGATAGCTTTTGCGCTGACCATCTCCATACAGACCAGCCCCGCCTCCTGCTCCCTGCACAGTAAGCGAAATGGCAGGTCTGTCACGCCTGCCATCGGTGCCAATAGGATATTGTTGTCTAAAGTGACACTTCCGATTTTTAATTGATGCAATAAATCCTTCATATTCTCTTAGCGTATCTTCCCCTGCGCATCCTTTCTTCATTCTCCCGCCCTGCCACCAAAAGCACAGCGCCGGCGGTGAAGTTAGTTATTCCGCCAGCCCCTCCTCTTCCAGCGCCGACCTGTCGTTCAGGATAAACACCCGGTAATACAACTGCAGCGACTCCAGAAGCTCCTGCCTGTTCCTGCGCACCTCACCCACCAGCAGGCCGCTGCCGATCTCGTCATAGAGCAGGTCTTCCTCCGCCGCATCCGTCTCCAGCAGGATCGTACCGTCCTCGTCAAAGACGATCGTAAAGACACCGCCCACTTCTTCTGTAAAAAGCACGCAGATCACATGCAGCTCATCTTTGATCGATTCGGGAATCCCCGCAAATTTTTCATTGAAATAATATTTCTGCTCGTAGGCATTTGCGCCGCAGAGCACAATTCTTTTCTCTTCCATTACACATACCCGTACAGTCCGCGCACCGAAACCTCGCCCGCATAGACCGGTGTTCTCTCTCCGTTATCCTTTACTACGATCAGTTCTCCCTGCATGTCGATCCCTTCTGCCGTGCCTGTGTATTCCCCGGCAGGATCCAGCACTCTCACCTGCGCACCCATATTGAGCAGATGCTTCTGGTACCGATCACGCAGGCCGGACAGATCCAGCGTCTCCAGAAAAACCGCATAATTTTCTTCAAACCGCAGCAGCACTTTATTTAAAAGTCCGGCCCTGTTATACTGCTGTCCGGTTTCGATCCGCAGGGAAGTGGCCGTTGGCCGCACTTCCTCCTGAAAGTCTTCCGGAGCCGCATTGTTGACATTGATCCCCGCCCCCACTACCACATACTGTATCTCATCCATCTCCGGTGTCATGGTCATCTCTGTCAGCATACCGCAGATCTTCTTCCGGTTCATCACGATATCGTTAGGCCACTTGATCCCGGCCGCCGTACCCGTTATCTCCTCCACGGCCTCCGCCACGCTCAGCGCCATGACCAGCGTGATCATGGAAGCCTTGTCCGGCGCGAAATCCGGCCTGAGGAGCAGGGTAAAGGCAAGCGCCGTGCCGGACAGTGTCTGCCAGCTCCGCCCTCTGCGTCCCTTACCCGCCGTCTGGATATCCGCCGTCACCACAGTGCCGTGAGGATTTCCCTCTTCCCCCAGACGCTTGGCATCGGTATTGGTCGAGCCTGTGGTATCAAAGCAATACAGCTTCCGGCCCGCCCATTGGGTCTTAAGAATGCTGGCAATCTCGCTCTCGGACAGTATATCCGCGGGGCCTTCCACCAGCCGGTAGCCCCGTCTCGATACCGACTCGATCTGATACCCTTCTTCTTTTAACTGATTGATCACTTTCCAGACCGCCGTCCGCGTCACCCCGAACCGGTCACACAGCTGCTGTCCGGACACATAATCCTCACTGTTCCTCAGTAAGGTCAAAATATCTGCTTTATCCGTCTTCATATCCTAATCTCTACCCTGCATTATGTACTCGGGTCTGTCTCCATAGCCCTCTAAACCTCATACTCCCCCAGAGTCACCGCCATCACCGCCTTGATCGTATGCATCCGGTTCTCCGCTTCCTCAAAGACGATGGACTGAGGTGACTCAAACACTTCATCGGTCACTTCCATCTCATCGATCCGGTACTTCTCATGGATCTCTTTACCGATTCCCGTATTCAGATCGTGAAAAGCGGGCAGGCAGTGCATAAAGACGGCCTTCTCGCCGGCATATTCCATCACCTGGCGGTTCACCTGATAAGGCATCAGGTCGCGCAGTCTGCTCTCCCAGACTTCTGCCGGCTCTCCCATGGAAACCCACACGTCGGTGTAGACCACATCCGCGCCGCCGGCGCCTGCCGCCACGTCTTCGGTCAGCGTGATGCTGCCGCCGGTTCCGGCCGCGATCTCCTCACAGGTGCGTACCAGCTCTGCCTCCGGGAAATACTCTTTCGTGGTGCAGGCGGTAAAGTGCATCCCCATTCTGGCACAGGCCACCATCAGGGAATTGCCCATATTGTAGCGGGCGTCGCCCATATAGGTGAGTTTGATTCCTTTCAGACAGCCGAAATGCTCTCTGATCGTCAGCAGATCCGCCAGCATCTGGGTCGGATGGAATTCATTGGTCAGGCCGTTCCATACCGGCACGCCGGCATGAGCCGCCAGCTGCTCCACGATCTCCTGCCCGTATCCGCGGTACTCAATGCCCTCGAACATGCGTCCCAGCACCCGGGCCGTGTCCGCAATGCTCTCCTTCTTGCCGATCTGGGAAGCCGACGGATCCAGATAGGTTGTCCCCATGCCCAGATCATGTGCCGCCACCTCAAAAGAACAGCGGGTTCTTGTACTCGTCTTCTCAAAGATCAGCGCCACGTTCTTGCCGCGGTGTATATCCACCGGTATACCCTTTTTCTTCTTATCCTTAAGATCTGCCGCCACATCCAGCATATACGTGATCTCTTCTGTTGTAAAATCCAGCAGTTTTAAAAAATGACGTCCTTTTAAATTCATGTTCTCCTCCTGTCTTCCCCTTGTGAAAAATCGTAACGGTCCGGCTCCAGGCTTCCCTGTTACGTAACATCTCCCTTACAGAAACGGGACGGTTCGTTAAACCGTCCCGCTTCATCATCCACTTCTATTCAACCCGTTCACCGATCCGCCAAATGCTGCCGCTTATATGCGGTTCCTGCACAGCTTCCGGCGTCCGCACGGTTTATTTCCAGACTTCCCTGACAGAAGTCGCAAGCCCTGCCAGTCCCTGAATCTCGGACGGGATAATGATCTTGGTCGCCTGACCGTCGGCCGCCTTCTCAAACGCCTCCAGGCTCTTGATCTTCAGCACTGCCTCGTCCGCACCTGCCTCACGGATCATGCGGATACCGTCCGCGGTAGCCTTCTGTACTTTAAGGATCGCCTCCGCTTCACCTTCTGCCTCGCGGATCATCTTCTCCTTCTCCGCTTCCGCACGCAGGATCGCCGACTGCTTCTCGGCCTCCGCCTCCAGGATCGCGGACTCCTTCTTACCTTCCGCAACCAGGACCGTCGACTTCTTCTCACCTTCCGCACGCAGGATCGCTTCACGGCGCTCACGCTCCGCCTTCATCTGTTTCTCCATGGCATCCTGAATCGCCGACGGCGGGATGATATTCTTAAGCTCCACACGGTTCACCTTGATTCCCCAGGGATCCGTGGCGATATCCAGCGACGCACGCATCTTCGTGTTGATCACCTCTCTGGACGTCAGTGTCTGATCCAGTTCCATCTCACCGATGATATTACGCAGCGTGGTGGCCGTAAGATTCTCGATGGCCATGATCGGATTCTCCACACCGTAAGCATAAAGCTTCGGATCAGTGATCTGGAAGAACACCACCGTATCGATCCGCATCGTCACGTTATCCTTGGTGATCACCGGCTGCGGTGCAAAATCTACAACCTGCTCTTTTAACACAACTCTCTTGGCCACCTTATCAATAAAGGGCACCTTGATGTGAAGCCCCACCGACCAGGTCTGCTGATAAGCACCCAGCCGTTCCACTACATAGGCATTCGCCTGCGGCACGATCTTGATGCAGGACAGCAGGATCATGACCAGCAAAACCAACACTACTACAAAAGCGATAAGTCCACCCATAATTATACCTCTTTTCTCTCTTCAACGATCAACTTGACGCCGTTGATCCCCAATATGGTAGTCACTGTGCCAACCGGCAGTCTGATACCGTCAATCCGTGTTCTGGCGGACCACTCCATGCCGCCCACATTGACCTGGCCGATGCCCTGCAGATTATCGATCTCACTGATCACGATCGCCTGACGTCCCACCAGACTTTCCGCATTGGTCCTGACTCTGTCTTTGTTAAAGTACTTGACTGCCAGGGGCCTGGTAAAAATAAGCAGCACGGCGGACACCGCAAGAAACAAAATGACCTGCACCGCCAGCGGCGTTTGAAAGACCGCCGCGATCGTCGCCACAAGCGCTCCGCCTGCAAACCAGACAGTAGTGAGCCCCATTGTCAGCAATTCGATAACGACCAGCACCACAAGTACGATCAGCCAGAACATCGTCAAATTCAAATCCGCAAATACAGCCACAAGACCTCACCTCTTTCCTCTGTCGTCTGTCATACTCTTAAAAATATTCTACTATATTATACCCTGGCCTGCAAGTATCATTCTCCTGTTTTTTATATAATATTTTAGCATTATTGCAATCGCGGCCGTAAAAAAGGCGCACCTGACGTTATGCCATTATCCCGCATAACGTACAGATGCGCCGCTGTCTTACCAGAATACCTGATTGTCGATCAGGATCCCGTCGTGGTTTCCCGCTCTCCTGAAATGGGTTGCACCGCCTACGTTCGTCTCACCGTTGATTGCCGCCCGGGCCGCCTCGTAGCAGCTGTCGGAAATCTTGCCGTTGGTGTAGACTCTGGCCACCTTACCGTTCAGCGCCGGCGTAAACTGTCCGGATGCAAAAATAACACCCGATACTGTATTCGGATACGCCGCACTTCGCACACGATTCATCACCACCGCGCCTACAGCCAGTTTGCCATTGTAGGTCTCGCTGCCCGCCTCGCACTGGATCAAAGCCGCCAGCAGTTTGGTATCGTCACCGCCTACCACCACTGCGCCCTGATTGGCTTTGAGCTTCGCCAGCCGTTCGGCCTCTTCCCTCTCCCGGATCGCCGCCAGTGTCTCTCCCGCATCAATGTGGAAGTCCACATCCACGAATTCCGCAGAGACATACCCTGTCTCTCCTTCATAGTCCACGCTGATCCAGTCGTCATCCACAAATTCGATCATCTCCAGTTCATCGTCTCCGGCCAGCAGACCGAAAACATCCGCCTCACTGTCCGGCTCCTTGCGGATACACAGGGTATCCGTCTCGATCATGACGATCAGGTTTCCCACATCGTCGGCCATGGCCTCGGCCTCCTCGCCGAACAAAAGATATTCGTCGCTTGCCCAGCCGATCAGATCGCCGCTCTTCATTCTCGTCCAGCCGTCTCTCCGCTCCAGTATCCTGCCCCCGCAGTCCTTATACAGCACACCGACCTTGTCCGACTCCTCACTCGCTTCCGCCCTCACATTCATGGCCACCTGCACGTTGACCATCACCAGGTCAGATTCTTCCTCTTTCTGCAAAGCGTCCGCCTCTGACATCTGTGTCAGTTTCTCGAGTTCCTTCTTATCGGCCGACTCCATCGTCGGATCTACGATCTGTGAGATTCCCACGCTCAGGGAATCAAAGTATTCCTTCTTTCCGGATGCCTCTGCATCCAGACGGACCGGCGCCGATAAACTCAGACAAAGAATGAGGGCAGGGATCAAAATCCATATCCTTCTGCCTTTCAGCATAACAGAATCCTCCATCTTTTCTAAAATTTCTGACAGACTTCCAGTGCTCTCAATAGATATCATACTAAAATATTACAAAATTGTTAACTCTAAAAGTATGGATAATTTTAGCAAAACACCTTGTCTTTGTCAAGTTTATGCGGCTTGTCTTGTTCTTATACCATATTTTTATACCGAAAATGCCGGTCATAAATTGTGAAAGAAATGTAATAACTTAACTTTTTTGTCATAATTTACGGGTCTGTTCCACGACTGCCTGCAGGGCATCCATCACGGCGCCGCGCATTCCTTTTTCCTCCAGTACCCGTACCCCCTGAATCGTCGTACCGCCCGGAGAACATACCATATCTTTAAGCTCCCCCGGATGCTTCCCGCTCTCAAGCACGAGCTTCGCCGAACCGTAGACAGCCTGGGCTGCAAACTCATACGCCTGTCCCCGCGGCATTCCGGCCGCCACCGCCGCATCCGCCATGGCCTCGATAAACATAAACACGTAAGCCGGAGAACTGCCGCTGACCGCCCCCACCGCATCCATCAGCGATTCCGGCACCAGACTGGCCCTGCCGAAGCTCTCCATCAGCCGCAGGCTGAATGCGGTCTCCTCTGCAGACACACTCCCGTTGACACAGACGCCTGTACAGCCTGCCCCTACCAGCGCCGGCGTATTGGGCATACAGCGCACCAGCTTTATCTTCCTGCCAAATGCCTGCTCGATCCAGTCCATCGTCTTGCCCGCTGCAATACTGATAACAAGTGTTTCTTTCGGAGTCACCTCTCTGATCTCTTCAATGACCGTCTGAAAAAACTGCGGCTTCACGGCAAGAATCAACACATCTGCCTCCCCTGCCACCGCCACGTTGCTGTCCCGTGTTCCGATCCCGTACCCGGCGCGTACCGCCTCCAGCGTCTCCCTCGACCGTGCGGAGCCAAAAATATCTCCCGTTTGCACAATCTCTTTCTGCAGCATACCGCCGATCATCGCCTTCGCCATATTGCCCAGTCCTATAAATCCGATCTTCATTTTTCCTTCCCTGCTCCTTTCTCTACTAAAATCCGTGAAGAATCCAAGTTGTAAAACACCTTATGTTATTTAATCAATCTGCTGATTCATTCATTCCCGACACCGCACATTGCCGACCCGTTTTCTTTCACTGCGACCACTTTTCCGGTTCATTGCAGTGTACGTTCCGGATTCAGCCCTTACAGGTCGTTTTTGTCAAATTTAAATTTAATTCATTCCATCTCCGCAGTTTCTCTATAAAATAACGCGAGATTCTAAATCCGAAAATCTTACTGACTCTTCAGCTCTTAAAACTGCCGCAGCCCTTTTTCGATTCATTTTGCAAGTTCATGCAGGATGATTTTCTCTGATAAAAATCCCTATATTTTCCATAATTTTACCGACTTATACCTGCAAACGATTCTTAAATGAGTTGACACGAAATAACAAGATTCTTCTTTTATGCATCTTTTCATGCATGTCCTCTTTTTCTTTTTCTCCCTGTTTCTGCGTTGCGGTGCCGAAAATCCATTTCACTAAATCATGATTAAATAATTTGATTCTTCCATTTTCTTCATTACATATTTTTCCGATTTCCGCTCCCTGGACGGGGCTTTTCCCTGCTCCGGTCAGCTTCTTCTCTGCCGGTACGCCTCGTACAGCAGCACCGTCGATGCCGTCGCCGCGTTCAGAGATTCAACGCTGCCTTCCATCGGAATTACGATATGTTTTTCTGCACATGCGGCAGTCTCCTCCCGCAGTCCGTTTCCCTCATTTCCAATCAGAAAGGCAGTGCCTTTGTGGTAATCACAGGCATCATAATCTTCTTTTCCATCCAGATGCGCAGCATAAACACATATGTTATTTTTTTGCAGAATGCGGATCGTTTCACATATATTTTCCACATAGACAAAGGGCACCCGGTACACAGACCCCATCGTGGAGCGGATGGTTTTCGGATTATACACGTCCACCGTGCGGCTGCTCATAAGGATGCCGTCCACCCCCACGGCCTCGCCGGTACGAAAGATAGTCCCCAGATTCCCCGGGTCCTGAATGTCCTCCAGTACAAGGAGCAGCGGCTTCTTAGCCTGCCCTCCGCCGGCCATGCCGACACACTTCCCGCTGCTGCCGCTGACGCAGATCTGTTTCTGTCTTCCCGCAAGCAGCTCCTCCGGCCGGTAATGATACTGCTTTACCAGCGTCAAAATCCCCTGCGGCGTCTTCGTATCGGACATTTTGTCAAAAACAGGATCCGCAACGACCTCGCAGAACACCCTGTCCAGCTTCTCGCCGTAGACTTCCCGCAGCTCCTTCTCCGCCCGCTGTGCAATATACACCCGCGTGATCCGCTCTTCCGGCGCCTCCGCAAACATTTTCGGGCCTTCCACCACAAACAGCCCCTGCTTATTGCGCGCCTTTGCCTTCTGGTTCAGGAGGACAACCTCCCGCACCGATTTATTGCTCAAACTTGTGATCATACTCTTTTCCTTCCTGTCTGTGCCATAATATGTGAATTCCCCGCAAATCCGAAATCTGCGGGGAATTCTGAATTCTGTTTTCTTTATACCTGTATATCTGTATCTCTTTCATGCGCTGTGGCACTGCCTGTCCGTTCAAAACAGGAAACGCTGCTCTTGCTCTCCTGTCAGACAACCAAGATACCGCATTGGAGAATACTCCCTGCGCCTTCTACAGCGCCAGTACCTTGGATACTTCAAATACATATTCCTGAATATTCTTATGCATATTCAATGCCTCCTCGATATCGAAATCAAGGAATTCACCGTGCTGGTAGCCTACCACCCTGTTGCTCTTGCCCTGACAGAGGATATCCGCCGCGTAAGCTCCCATGATGGATGCGTAATAGCGGTCCTTACAGGTAGGCGCGCCGCCTCTCTGCATGTATCCTAAAATCGTGGCCCTCGTCTCAATACCGGTGGCCGCCTCGATTCTTCGCGCCATGGAAGTAGAATGCCCGATACCCTCGGCATTGATGATGATATGGTGAGTCTTGCCGCGCTTCCTGTTGGCAATGATGTTGTTGATGATCTGCTGCTCGTTATAGTCATACTTCTCGGGAAGCAGGATATCCTCCGCACCGTTGGCGATACCGCACCACAGCGCTATATAGCCCGCGTTCCTTCCCATAACCTCGATGATGCTGCAGCGCTCATGAGAAGAAGAAGTATCTCTGATCTTGTCGATGGCTTCCATCGCCGTATTGATCGCCGTATCAAAACCGATCGTGTACTCCGAGCAGGCGATATCCAGATCGATCGTACCCGGAATGCCTATCGTATTGATTCCGTGCCGTGCCAGTGCCTGCGCGCCGCGGTAGGAACCGTCGCCGCCGATCACGATCAGACCGTCAATCCCGTGCTTATGGCAGATCTCCGCACCTTTCAGCTGTCCTTCCTCCGTGCGGAACTCCGAGCAGCGTGCCGTGCCCAGGATCGTGCCGCCCTTCTGAATCGTATCCGATACCGACCATCTCTCCAAATCTATGATTTCTTCATTCAAAAGGCCTCTGTAGCCTTTCTTGATCCCCTTTACACTGACTCCGTTAGACAACGCCTTCCTGACAACTGCACGGATAGCCGCATTCATACCCGGTGCGTCGCCGCCGCTTGTCAGAACACCTATCGTCTTGATTTCTTTTGCCATATCCACACCATGCCTTTCTATGCTGAATCTATCTGTATTTTACTCTAAACATGCATGTATTTCAATATTTTTTTGCTACACCACTTTCACATTCTCTGCCCCGTAGAGCTTTGTCAGCCGCTCCACAAGCTCCTCACCCGCGTGCACGTTCCAGTTGCGCGGCAGCGCGTTCATCATCTTCGGCTGCGCCACATAGATCACCACGCTGTCTTTTCCCTCCGACTGCCGCAGGGCGTCAAAAAGCTCTTCCTTACGGCCCTCATATTCCTCTTTGGTAGCGAACTTGATCCACAATTTACGCGTTACGTTTTCAAAGGGCGTGATCTGTTCGCAGATCAGCTTACCGTCCTTTTCCTCTTCCAGCGATACCCGCCCGCGGATGAAGACCTTGTTGTCCTCCACGATCTCTTTCCCGAACTTCTCATACTGTCCCGGAAATACGATCACTTCTATGGAACCCAGAAGATCCTCCACCTGCAGAAAGGCCATCACCCTTTCATTTTTGGTGTACTTGATCTTCTTCTCCGCGATCATGCCGCCGATGGTGACGATCCTGCCGTCCTGCGCCGCCACCTCGCCGCTCTCCTCGTCCATCATGAAATCCGCCGTAGTATTGGTGATATTCCGGCGCCACATCTCCTGATATTCCTCCAGCGGATGACCGCTGATGTAGATACCCAGCACTTCCTTCTCGAAGGCCAGCTTCATCTCCTTGGAATATTCCCCCACATCCGGCATTTTCACCTCGAAGTCCTCTTTCTGATCCTCGGACACGATATCAAAAAGCGACATCTGCCCCGCCATATTATTTTTCTTATCATGCTGAATCCTGTCCATAATCTGGATATACACGCTCATAAACTGCTTGCGGGTACCGCCCAGACTGTCCATTGCACCGGCTTTGATAAAATGCTCGATGGCCCGCTTGTTGACTTCCTTATCCGACATACGGGTGATGAAATCTTCCAGATTGGTGTAAGGTCCCCGCGCCCTGCGCTCCGTGACGACCGCCTCGATCACCGGCCGGCCCACGCTCTTGATGGCCGTCAGCGCATAGCGGATCTCGTTGCCGGACACGGAAAAACCGCTCTCCCCCTCATTAATGTCCGGCGGCAGGATCTGGATGCCCATGCTGCGGCAGGACATGATATACTCCGACACCTTATTCGGATTGTCGATCACCGAAGTCAAAAGCGCCGCCATGAATTCCACCGGATGATAGTATTTCAGATAAGCCGTCTGATATGCCACCACCGCATAGCAGGCCGCGTGGGATTTGTTAAAAGCATACTTGGCGAAATCCATCATCGTATCGTAGATATGGTCGGCCACCTCGGCGCTGATGCCGTTTGCCACACACCCCGGCACCCCTTCCTCCGGATTGCCGTAGGTGAAGTTTTTGCGTTCCTGCTCCATCACATACTGCTTCTTCTTACTCATGGCACGGCGCACCAGATCGCTGCGTCCCATGGTGTAGCCGCCCAGATCCTGCACGATCTGCATGACCTGCTCCTGATAGACGATACAGCCATACGTAGGGGCCAGAATCGGCTCCAGCTGCGGGCAGTCATAGGTGACGGACTCCGGATTATTCTTGCCCTTGATATATTTCGGGATAAAATCCATAGGGCCCGGCCGGTAAAGGGATATTCCCGCGATCACGTCCTCCAGGCTGCGCGGTTTCAGCTCCTTCATAAAGCTCTTCATCCCGCCGCTTTCCAGCTGGAACACGCCGTCCGTCCTGCCGGTGCCGATGGACGCAAGCACCGCCTGATCGTTATAGTCGATGGCGTCAATGTCGATGAAGACGCCCGTGCTTCTCTCCACCATCTCCACCGCGTTCTGAATCACCGTCAAAGTGCGCAGGCCAAGGAAATCCATCTTGAGCAGACCCAGCTCCTCTATGGTGGTCATCGTAAACTGGGTGGTTATGGAACCGTCGGAGCCCCGCGAAAGGGGTACATACTGGTCCGCCGCATCGGGACAGATCACCACCCCCGCCGCATGCATGGACGTATGTCTTGGCAGCCCCTCCAGCCGTCTGCTCATATCGATCAGCGTATGCACCTGTTCGTCTTCCTGATACAATTTGCGCAGCTCCGGGTTCATCTCCAGCGCTTTTTTGATAGGCACGCCCTGATTCTGTTCGTTGGGGATCATCTTGGCAATGGAATCCACGAAGGAATAAGGCAGATCCATCACGCGCCCCACGTCACGGATCACACCCTTGGCCGCCATCGTACCGAATGTCACGATCTGCACCACCCTGTCCTTACCGTACTTACGGTTGACATGATCGATCACCTCCTGCCGTCTCTCGAAGCAAAAGTCCACGTCGATATCCGGCATCGAGATACGCTCCGGATTTAAGAACCGCTCGAACAGCAGGCTGTATTTGATGGGATCAATGTTCGTGATCTGCAGGCAGTAGGAAACGATACTGCCCGCCGCCGATCCCCGCCCCGGGCCGACCGCAATGCCGTTTTCCCTACAATAATTGATGTAATCCCACACGATCAGGAAATAATCCACGAATCCCATATCCCGGATGATGCCCAGCTCATATTCCAGACGCTTCTGCAGTGTCCCGTCGTCCTGCGGATAGCGCATCGCCATACCGTCCTGACACAGCTTGTTCAGATAACTCCAGGAATCATGCCCTTCCGGCACCTCGTAGTGCGGCACCTTGTATTTGCCGAACTCAATCTCCACATGGCACCGGTCGGCAATGCGCTGGGTATTCTCCACCGCCTCCCAGGCATAGGGAAACAGTCCCTTCATCTCCTCTTCGCTCTTCACATAGTACTGGCCGCCCTCGTAGCGCATCCGGTCCTCGTCCGCCAGCTTCCTGCCGGTCTGCAGGCACAGCAGGATATCGTGAGGCTGTGCGTCCTCCACATAGGTATAATGCACGTCGTTGGTGGCCACCAGCGGGATGTCCAGCTCCTTACTCATTCGCAGCAGCGCCGCATTCACCGTCTGCTGGGTGGGAATCCCGTGATCCTGCAGCTCCAGGAAAAAGTTGCCCCTGCCGAAACAGGCTTCATACCGTTTCGCCACCTTGCCCGCCTCGTCGATCAGCCCTTTCTGAATATAGCGCTGCACCTCCCCCGCCAGACAGGCCGACAGCGCGATGATGCCCTCATGAAATTCCTCCAGCACTTCCATGTCCACACGGGGCCGGTAGTAATACCCTTCCGTGAAACCGCGGCTGACGATCTTCACCAGATTTGCGTAACCTGTATTGTTCTCCGCCAGCAGCACCAGATGATAGTATCTGTCCTCGCCGCCGGTCAACTCCCTGTCGAACCGGGAACGGGGCGCCACATAGACCTCACAGCCGATGATCGGATTCAAACCCGCTGCCGTCGCTTCTTTATAAAAGTCGATCACGCCGTACATAACGCCGTGGTCCGTGATGGCTGCGCTGTCCATACCCAGCTCTTTGACGCGCTTGACGTATTCTTTGATCTTGTTGGAACCGTCTAACAGACTGTATTCCGTGTGGACGTGTAAATGTGCAAATGCCATGTGGGAATCCTCATCTCTTTCTCTTTTTCCGTTTCTTCCATTTTATCACAAACTGGAAGCGGCGCAATGCTCTTCCCGGAAGAATTGCAAAACGCCGCATGTATGACCGCTTTTTGTCCACGATCTTCTTTTTATAGATTTTAGAGTTATTACAGATATTTCTTCAGCGCTTCCGCCTTATCCAGCTTCTCCCAGGGCAGATCCAGATCGTTACGTCCAAAGTGGCCGTAAGCAGCGGTCTGCCTGTAGATCGGACGGCGCAGGTCAAGCATTTTGATGATGCCTGCCGGACGCAGGTCGAAGTTCTCGCGCACGATATCCACCAGCTTCTCGTCGGATACTTTGCCGGTGCCGAAGGTATCTACCATCACGGAAGTGGGCTGTGCCACACCGATGGCATAGGACAACTGGATCTCGCACTTGTCGGCCAGTCCGGCAGCCACGATATTCTTCGCCACATAGCGGGCTGCGTAAGCTGCGGAACGGTCCACCTTCGTGCAGTCCTTACCGGAGAAAGCGCCGCCGCCGTGACGCGCATAACCGCCGTATGTATCTACGATGATCTTGCGGCCTGTCAGACCCGCATCCCCGTGAGGCCCACCGATCACGAAACGGCCTGTAGGATTGATAAAGAACTTCGTGTCGGCGTCGATCAACTCCTTAGGCAATACCGGATCGAATACATATTTCCTGATGTCCTCGTGGATCTGCTCCTGTGTCACATCCGCATCATGCTGGGTGGACAGAACAACAGCTTCCAGTCTCACCGGCTTGCCCGCCTCGTCATACTCTACGGACACCTGGCTCTTACCATCGGGTCTTAAATAAGGCAGCGTGCCGTCTTTGCGCACCTTCGTCAGCTGCAACGCCAGTTTGTGTGCCAAAGAGATCGGATAAGGCATATACTCTTCCGTCTCGTTGGTTGCGTAGCCGAACATCATACCCTGATCGCCCGCACCGATCGCCTCGATCTCGGCGTCCGACATCTTGTTCTCTTTTGCCTCCAGTGCCTTGTCCACGCCCATGGCGATGTCCGCCGACTGCTCGTCGATCGCTACCAACACCGCACAGGTATTGCCGTCAAAACCGTACTCGGACTTCGTATAGCCGATCCCCTTCACGGTATCACGCACGATCTTCTGCATATCTACGTATGCATTGGTGGTGATCTCGCCTGTCACCAGCACAAACCCCGTACACACTGCCGTCTCGCAGGCTACACGGCTCATGGGATCCTTCTCCATGCAGGCATCCAGGATCGCGTCGGAAATCGCGTCGCAGACTTTGTCGGGATGTCCTTCTGTCACTGACTCTGAGGTAAATAGTCTCTTCTCCATCTTTTCTTCTCCTTTTTGTTTCATACTCTTCTGTTTATGGTCATGATCGCATGAAATGCAAACATTGCAGTGTAAAAAAAATCCGCTTATCGAAATAAGCGGACCTGACACCCAGTAATCAAATCCTCTTATTGTTCGATCTGTCATGATGACAGTGCTTTCGCTCAGGTTGGCACCTTCCTTCTCACAAAGGGGTTGCCGTGGCTTCACAGATCCTATGTATCTCCACCACTCTGAATAAGAGAAACTTCTATATATAGTTGTTAACAACTTCTGTAGATACAATACACCCTGCAGACATTTCTGTCAACAGGAAATATTGGCCACGATCATCCGACCTTCAGCTTGAACTTCTGCAGATCCCGCTCCGTAGTGACTTTATCAATCTGCGCCCCCAGTCCCTGGAGCTTGAGATGAAAATCTTCATAGCCTCTCTCGATATACTTAATATCGTCTATCGTTGTGATCCCTTCCGCCGAAAGCGCCGCGATCACCAGTGCCGCGCCCGCCCTTAGATCCGGAGCCGTAATGCCTGCACCTGTATATTTGCCCACGCCGTCTATGATCGCCGTGTTGCTCTCCACCTTGATATTGGCCCCCATGCGGGTAAGCTCGTCCACATATTTGAAACGATTCTCAAAAATGCTCTCCGTCACGATGCTTGTCCCGGCAGACAGGCCCAGTGTGACCGTGATCTGGGGCTGCATATCCGTAGGAAATCCCGGATAAGGCAGCGTCTTAACGTGGGTATGCGCCAGAGGCTTGGCCGCCACCACCCGCACGGCGTCGTCCGATTCCTCCACCTCGCAGCCGATCTCCAAAAGCTTCGCGCTGATGGATTCCAGATGCTTGGGGATCACATTCTTGACCGTCACATCGCCTTTCGTCACCGCAGCCGCAAACATAAAAGTCCCGGCCTCTATCTGATCCGGAATGATGCCGTATTCCGTGCCGTGCAGGCGCGATACGCCCCTGATCTTAACCACATCCGTACCGGCGCCCTTGATGTTCGCGCCCATACTGTTTAAAAAGTTCGCAAGATCCACAACATGAGGCTCCTTCGCCGCATTCTCGATCACGGTCTGGCCTTCCGCCATCACGGCAGCCATCATCACATTCATGGTGGCTCCCACCGATACCACATCCATATAGACGTGATTTCCTCTTAATCTCTCTGTCTCCGTGATGATCAGACCATGCTCGATCCTCACGTTGGCTCCCAGCGCACGGAATCCCTTGATATGCTGGTCGATCGGCCGCAGTCCGATATTGCAGCCGCCCGGAAGCGCCACCTCCGCCTTCTTATACTTGCCAAGAAGCGCACCCAGCAGATAGTAGGATGCCCTGATCTTCTTGATATAATCGTCTTCGATCACCAGATCGCTGATCTGGGAAGCATTGATCTTAACCGTATGTCTGTCCACTCTCTGGATAATGACGCCGATACTCTCCATCGCCTGCATCAGCACATTGGTATCCCTGACATCCGGTACGTTCTCTACCACAACGGTCTCATCCGTCATAATAGCCGCAGCAAGAACAGCCAGAGCCGCATTCTTGGCACCACCGATCTCCACCTCGCCGACTAACGGATTTCCACCTTTAATCGCATATTGTTCCATAAATAGTCCCCTGTATGATAAACGAAATAAACTCTGAATAATCTAAGCAAAAAATGTATCTCTGTTAAAGCAGTTATGATCTCAAGTTATAGGATAATTCAGGATTCCTGAATTCTTAAATTTTTATAAATAACTTTTACAGCAATTACTTAACAGTATACCATAATCTGCACATTTGTAAATGGGCAGTTTCACTATAAACAGGCACCGTATATCACCGCAGGATGTAGTTAGTGTAAAAACAGACAGCGCAGCCATACCAGTACACTGTACTAATTCAGATACTTGAGGGGATTTACCTGCGAGCCTCCTATCAGCATCTCGAAGTGCACATGAGGCCCCGTACTCACACCCGTGTTACCGCTCAGGGCTATCTTCTGCCCCTGCGCAACCTGCTGTCCCGGAGATACCAGGACTTTACTCAGATGACCGTATCTTGTCTGTCTGCCGTCCGCATGGTTGATGTAAACCACATAACCATATCCGCTTCCCCAGCCGGCCCTTACGACGGTTCCAGCCGAAGATGCCATGACGGCCGTACCTACCGGTGTCGCCCAGTCGATACCCTTGTGATAACTGCTTGCGCCTCTGGTGGGCGCCTTCCTCCTTCCAAAGCCGGAAGACTGCCGTCCGCCCGACAGCGGCTTGATATAAGTCGGCGGAATCTTCGTGCCGCGTTCCACGATCTTCGGCACTGCCTCGTAAGTGATCTCCTCTTTCAGTATCTCTCTGGCGGTCTCTTCATTGTTCCGATAGGAAACGTTGGCCACCACGATGCGGTGTCCCGCAGAAGGTTCCTGCAGCGTCTTCATCTCCGTGGTATACCAGTTATCATTATCTACATAAACGATCTCCGCTTCATAATCTTCCTCGTAATACACCTCTTCCACACGCTCTACTGACAGCTCCGGCTCCGGAACCGTGACAATCAGCTCGTCCCCTGCACGGATCATGGAATTCTCATTCTCGATCGTCTCATTCATGGCGATCAGATCCGCCAGCGGGATCTCATTCTTCTCCGCGATCTGGGACAGGGTGTCTCCCGATACCACCTCATAGATCTGCTCCTTCTCCTGATCCTTCGTCACCTCCTCGATGGCGGTATCCAGAGAAGTCAGCTCATAATCCTGAAGGTAAGACTCCACCACCTCCACCGTATCGCCGAACTGCAGCGACATAAGGCCCAGTTCATAGTCGGAAAAGTCCTTCTCTATATCCGGCTCGATCTCCGCAAACATCTCGTCAAAAGCAGCGTCGATCCCCGAACTGGTCATGACCTCCTCCGCAGCCTGCTCTTCTTCCTTCTGTTCGGCGGCCGAATAAATCTGCGTCGTCAGCACATTCAGTTCCCGGTTGCCGTCCAGCACAAGATCCACGTAATACTCTTTCTCATGATCATACCGGTTGATAGAAGCCTGCAGCAGCGCAAGCACTTCCTGTGTACTGGCAAGATTCACCGTATATTCGTTGATCTTGACCGTATAGGAACGGTTCAGTGTCTCCTTGACACTGTTTCTGAGTACGCCTGCCATACTGACGGTCAAATCCGCAGGGTCGTCCACTTTCCCCCAGAGCACCTCGCTTCCCTCATAGCGCAGCTCACTGTCCGCCAGCACCAACTCGTCACTGGTTCCCGCCAGTTTCCTGCGGGCGTCGATCAGGCAGCTCTCCACCTGCTCCAGGTTCCTCACGGTACCTACCTGTGTATCATTCAGATATACCGTGAAAATATTGTCCCCCGTACTTTCCAGCTTCTGCCAGGTCGGGAAAAAAAGTATGCCGGCAAACACTGCAAGTGCCGCAACCTTAATATATGCAATTTTCATTTTTTTATAATGTCTGCTGATTTTTTTCATCATAATTATTTATCTGTTGTCTGACGCGTCTTTAACGTCATTTATCCTTCATATTCTGTAACAAAAATGTAACATTTTATATTCTAGCAGTATTTCCCCAAAATGTAAAGTATTATGCATAATTGTACAATTTTACAATAAAGTCCGGCCGCGGGTTCTCTGCCACGAAATCTGCCCATTCCAAACGGTTTCTTTTCACAAACACCGTACAAACGTTCGTTTTGTAGAGACATGCAGGAATTTCTGTGGTAAAATAAGAATACAGCAAAGTAATCGACTCACCTTTTTTTGCAAAGCAGGAAACCGACATGGAAAGAATCATTTTTCATATAGACGTCAACTCCGCTTATTTAAGCTGGAGCGCACTGGAGAAACTGCATAACGGATCTGATGTGGATCTGCGCACAATCCCGGCCGTCATCGGCGGAGATATGGCCAAACGACACGGCGTTGTACTGGCGAAGTCCATTCCGGCCAGGGCTTACGGCGTCGTGACCGGAGAACCCATCGTCAATGCACTGCGCAAATGCCCCGGGCTGACGCTGGAGCCGCCGGATCATAAGCTGTACAGCCGCCGGAGCCGGGAACTTATGACACTTCTGTCGGATTTCAGCCCGGATCTCGAGCAGGTCAGTGTGGACGAGTGCTATCTGGATTATACGCCGCTTTGCAGGCAGTATCCCTCCCCGGAAGAGGCCGCTCATCTGATCAAAGACCGGGTCAGGCAGGAACTGGGCTTCACCGTAAATGTGGGCATATCCGACCGCAAGGTGCTGGCAAAGATGGCCTCCGATTTCAGGAAGCCGGATCTGGTGCACACACTCTATGCCAGCGAGATCCGGCATAAGCTGTGGCCTCTGCCGGTGTCCTCGCTCTTTATGTGCGGCCATTCCAGCGTGGAGACGCTGCGCAAACTGGAGATCCTGACGATCGGCGACCTGGCCTGCGCAGACCGCAGCGTGATCTCGGCCCATCTAAAGAGCCACGGCGTACTGCTCTGGGAATATGCCAACGGCATTGACGACTCCGGGGTCGTGGTCGAACAGGCGGAGGCCAAAGGGATCGGCAACTCCACCACCTTAAGCCAGGACGCAGCAGACAGGGAGACCGCCCACCGGGCGCTCCTCTCTCTGTCCGAATCCGTGGCCGGACGGCTGCGCAGATCCGGGCAGTCCGCTTCCATGGTCAGCACAGAGATCAAATACAACACCTTTAAGAAGGTTTCCCACCAGACCACGCTGCTTACGCCCACCAGCCAGACGGATATCATCTACCAGACCGCATGCTGCCTTTTTGACGAGATCTGGGACGGCACACCGGTACGCCTGCTGGGCATCCGTTCCTCGAAGCTGACCGCTGAGGGTGAACCCGTGCAGCTTTCCCTGTTTGACCTGCCCGTCCCCGCGCAGAACGGACCGGCAGAGGCCAGTCTGTATGCCGGCCGGCCCGCCTCACGCAGAAAAGAACAGCTCGACCAGGCGCTGGACGCCATCCGCAGCCGTTACGGCGCAGACGCCGTTGTCCGCGGCAGCCTGCTCTCCGGCCGGTCCGCCCCTGCGCAGAAAGCAAAAAAAGAACAGCCGGAAGGAGACGGCTGAATCCAGACTGCCCGTCTGGTCATCGTTTCCCGGCTGTTTTTCTGCGCCTGTCTGTATATTTGTGATCGTTGTTCTTCGTGTGCTTCGGTTTCTTCCGCACGCTGTAGCCGAAAGTACCCAGTTCCCTTCCGATACCCAGATACCGTCCGTGGGAATAGACCAGGGGCCTGGCGGCGTTCAGGCGAAAGCTGCCGTTTTCGTCCATATAGGTTTCGTCCACATGCACCGCCAACACTTCTGCCAGAAACATGTGGTGGGTGCCCAGTTCCAGCTTTCTGGTCACGCGGCACTCCAGATTGACGGGACTCTCCGCCACCATGGGCGCCTGCACGTGCTCTCCCTTAAGCGGCGTCAGCTTCATTGCACCCCATTTATCCACATCCCTGCCGCTTTTGACCCCGCAGTAGTCTGTAGCGCAGGCCAGCGCCTCCGTGGTCAGATTCACGACAAACTCCCCCGTCTCCTCTATCATATGATAGGAATAACGCTCCGGCCTGACCGAGATCGAAACCATGGGCGGATCCGAACAGACCGTACCCGTCCATGCCACGGTAAAGAGATTGGCATTACCCTGCCTGTCCGCCACGCTGACCAGAACCGCCGGCAGGGGATAGAGCATATTGCCCGGTTTCCATACCTGTCTGCCCATAACTGCCTCCGATATTTATGCATATTTTATTCATTCGCATTCCTGTTACGCTCTCTTGCGCCAGCCGGACACATCAGAAGAATTTGAAATTCATCATGGATAATACCTGCAGCACAATATTCGCGGCCACACCGATCAGGATCAGAACGGAGATTGGTATAAGCGCCTTATGGCCGTTCCCGGACGGCTGGCTGCTCTTCAACTCTTCCGTCTGCTTCTTCAGCTCTTCCACAAGCGCCGCCTGCACATTTCGGTACACTTTGACATTCTCCTTGTGCATGAAATCCTCGGACTGCCGGAACTTCTCTTCCAGAAGGTTCTTGATCTCCGTCAGCGTCTCCTGTTCCTGCTCCGTCTGACTGCTGTCCGCCTGCAGGGCATCCAGTTTCTCAATGCAAGTCTCCAGCGCCTTCCGAATCTCCGCCACATTCTCGACCGTCTTCAGATTCACCTTCCGTATTTCCTGCATCAAACCGTCATTGGCCTGCATCTGGTTCTGGAGCTGTTCCATCTTCGCGGCCTCGGCCGTCATATTCGCTTTGATCATCTCCTGCGCATTTTTCTTCTGCGCCAGTTTATCTATAAAAGTATCCATCCTTTTTCCTCCGACTGTCATCCTTGTCCTCTCATCCCTGTCAACTGTTTCCCGCCGCCGGCGGTTGAATGTATTTTAACATCTTTCCACACTTCTGACAACAGAACCTTTTTTGCATAATAATTCACTTTTTATGCATTTCGTACAATCTTTGGATTATTTCCAGTCTTTCTTTGTAAATATTAACGATAACTTCACATGTCATTCACAGTTTATTCATAATTTCATCGTATACTTTATTCATAGCAACAAGCAAGCATGTACTACCTGACAATACGCAAATAGATAAATTTTTTTCATAATAGCCCAGGCGCCGTAAGGTGTCTGGGCACTCCTCATTTTATGCGGGAAACTTAGTTAATAACATTACGCCACATACAAATACATGAACACAAAATGACAAATGCTCCCTCCCATCACAAACAGATGGAAGATCTCATGGGAACCAAAATATTTATGTCTGGCATTGAAGATCGGCAGTTTCAGTGCGTAGATGACGCCTCCTGCCGTATAGACGATCCCGCCTGCCAGCAGCCAGAGAAAAGCGCTGTGCGGCAGCGTATTCCACAGCGTCCCGAAAACCGCCAGGCACACCCAGCCCATGGCGATATAGACCAGGGATGAAAACCATTTCGGACAGGTGATCCAGCATGCCTTGACCACCATACCGACAACGGCGATCCCCCATACCACCGCCAGCAGCGTATATCCCATTCTGCCGCCCAGAACCACCAGGCAGACCGGCGTATAAGAGCCGGCGATCAGCACGAAGATCATCATATGATCCAGCTTGCGGAACACTTTCAGAATATTCTCCTTGACCGTGACACTGTGATAGACTGCGCTGGCGCCGTAGAGAGCCACCATACTGCCGATAAATACCGTCATGGCGACAAGCGCCGTCATATCCGCATCAAGCGCCGCCTTTACCAGCAGCGGCGCGGCCGCCACAATAGCCATCATCATCCCGATAAAATGTGTGATCGCACTTCCGGGTTCCCGAATTGTAATTTGCATAGATAACTCCCTTCTTTCCGCCAAATACGACGGAGCAGTAAAATTCATATTGCAGGCTTTATTACATAGCATTCATATTTCATTATGTAGTTTTCAATACTACATATAAGATATAACAATACTACTACGTATCATATGCCACGTCAATAGATTTATGCATTACAATTTGAGATTTTTATGCCGCCTCTCATACTAGTCTTCTTCTATGACATGAATTTCCAGATAATCAAAATCAATGGTCTCGATAAAATTATCCTGCGTGAATCTGGTTTTATCATGGCGCTTGAAATCCCGGACCGTAGCATCAAGCCAGATCGGCTTTCCAAGATCGAACCGGTAGCATACTTCATCCAGCGCGCGGAACACCTTGTGCGTCCGCGTATCCTCCCCGGGATCTTCGATGACGGTATCTCTGATCAGATGATTATTTTCAAATACTTTTGCCCACAAACGGAACATGGCCGCACTCCTTTTTTGTATCCTGTTGCCTGCTATACTTTACTATACAAATCCCCTGTCGAAATGTAAACACTTTTCCCTTTTTCTTTCCCTGCCAAAATGATACACTGTAACTGTGATACCGGAAACCACAGGGAGAAATGTTGACATGTACAATACCGAGAATACGCATAAAGATCATAAAAATAAAGAGTTCCGCAAAAGAAATCCGGAAAAATCCGCAAAAGCAGTCATATCTCTGGCACTGTCCGTCATAAATATAAATTTGGCGGCATCTTTGGCGCTGTGGACGAAGTCATGCGGACGTCTGCCTCTGGTGCTTTTTTATGGCGGCGGCACTGTCGTATGCTTCTTTCTGCTGTGGCATTATCTGCAGATTGCGGAGCGGCGGCTTAAGGTGCATTCCCTGTTATGGGGCATTCCCGTCGCGACGGCCCATGTACTGGGCTGCCTGCTGCGGCGGGACGGCACGGCGCTTCACAGTCTGTCACGGCTGCCCTGGCTGCTCATGCAGATCCTGTGCCTGGCGGTACTGGCGGCCGCCTGCATCGCGCCCTGTCTGCGCTTCTGCCAAAATGCAGGCAGAAAACAGCAGACAGACCGACAGCCTTCCGAAGATCACCGGCCGCAGCCGGACCGACAGCCGCGCACCGGCCGTCCTGCATGGCAGATCTGGCTTTGCTCCACCGTCCTGATCCTGCTTGGCTGGATACCGGTCTTTCTGGCCTACTATCCTTCGGTGTTTGCCTATGACGCGGAAGGGCAGCTGTACCAGGTACTGGCTCATGATTACAGCACACATCATCCGCTGCTGCATACACTGTTCCTGGGAGCTTTTTTCCGGCTGGGCGGCAGTCTGCCCGGCTCCTATCCGGCGGGCATGGCAATCCACTCCGTTGTGCAGATGCTCCTGATGGCGGCCGCCTTCGGCTATACGCTTGCGTGGCTGGCAAAAAGAAATGTGCCCTTTGCCCTGCGAACCGGCCTTTTGCTGTTCTACGCCCTGTTCCCGACCAACTCGGTGCTGGCGCTGAGCACCACAAAGGATGTTCTGTTCTCCGCGCTTGTTCTGCTCGCCACTCTCTCAGTCTGCGAGATGGCAGACGGCACAAAAGACAGCTTTCAGCGCCGGGACTGGATCCGCTATGTCCTTTTTACCACGGGTATGCTGCTGTTTCGCAATAACGCCCTCTACGCACTGCTGCTCTCCCTTCCCGTCCTGTGCTTTCTGCTGCGTGCAAAAAAGAAGTCGGGACTTGTATCGTGGCGCAGCTGTCTGGCGTTTACCGTCCTGGCGCTTGTTTTGTCCGTAGCCGGTAATCTTGCACTGAAAACTACTCTGGGCGCCCAAAACGGCAGTCCCAGAGAAATGCTGAGCATACCCTTACAGCAGATGGCCCGCACAAGAGTAAAAGCGGAAGAGTCGCTCCCGCCCGAAATGCGGCAGACGCTGGATCGATATATCCCTTCCGAATGGGTTTTTGCGGCCTACAATCCTTATCTGGCCGACCCGGTAAAAAACAGAGCGGTAATCCACGACGATCCCGCCGGCCTGATCAAAACATGGATCCGGCTGGGACTGGAACATCCGCAGATCTATATCGATGCTTTTCTGGACACCTCGGCCGGCTACTGGTTCCTGGAAGACCGAAGCCATGCACAGATCTATGGTCTCGGCTCGGAAAGCGGCTTCGGCTATCTGTCCACCGATACCAGAACGATGCCCGCCGGCTGCGAGATCCCACAGCAAAGCCTTCTGCCCGGACTGCGGGCCGTGATGGAGCAGATCGTATCGGACAACAGCTATCAGAACATACCCATTCTGCGCCTTCTCTTCGCACCCGCTTTTTACTGGTGGCTTCTGTGTCTGTATATGGCCGCAGTGATCTACAAAAGACAGTATACGCTCCTGCTGCCGGCAGTTTTTTTGGTGTGCTACTATCTGACGCTGCTTCTGTCCCCGGCGGTACTGGTCCGCTATATGTACCCATTTGTGGTGACGGCTCCTGTGCTGTTCTGCTGTCTCTTTCGCAGACCCCGCACAGGCGGCAGCATCCATGAAAAAGTGTGAACGCCACGGCACAAAATATACAATAAAAATTAAATATTTATGAAGTTTTTGTGTAAAATATACGTTTTCTACAGGATATATGGTATACTTTATTCTAGATAACGACATTAGAAATTTCGCTTTCGACTATGCATACACCGCCCTATACGGCTTTGTTTTGACAAGCGTCGGAAGCAGAGATTTATTATGCCGTTTATTGCAATCCGTATTGCCTGGCGGCACGATCATCAACAGCCGCCGGTACATATGGGGCTGCATCATCAATATTGTAAAGGCAGGTGGTCGCGGCACAGTCCGGGACCCGGGGTAAAATAATGGAAGTAAGAATAGACCGAGACGGCGACATAGACAGCTGGAAAGAAGTGACACTGATCTATAATTCCGCGCTGAAACAGATCTCCACGAAGCTGGAGATCCTGAATGACGAATTTCAGCATGTACACAGATACAACCCGATCGAACACATCAAATCACGTATCAAGACACCGGAGAGCATCGTCAAGAAACTGAAGAAGCATGGGTATGAATCAACCATCAACAATATGATCCGCTATGTCAACGATATAGCAGGCATCCGCGTTATCTGTTCCTTTTCATCGGATATCTACCAGATCGCGGAGATGATCAGCAACCAGAGTGATATCAAGGTCATCTCCGTTAAGGACTACATCGTCAATCCGAAGGCCAGCGGCTACAAGAGTTACCACATGCTGGTGACAGTGCCCGTATATCTGTCGGACCGCATTGCGGACACCAAGGTCGAGATCCAGATCAGGACTGTAGCCATGGATTTCTGGGCCAGCCTGGAGCACAAGATCCACTACAAATTCGAAGGCAATGCGCCGGAGCATATCAAAGATGAGCTTGTGGAATGTGCGCAGATGGTATCGGATCTGGATGCCAGAATGCTGGCGCTCAATGATGAGATACAGCATATCGGACAGCAGCAGCTGGCATGATGCCGGCGCTCAAAAGCACTCAAAAAAGGATGCAGCGTGAAAAGCATTTCAACCTTTCACGCTGCACCCTTTCTTTATTTTATGCAGGAATCCGTCCCCTTCTTTCGCTCTCTGTCATGAATCCGCCGGTGGTCATCAGTCCTCATAACCGTTCGGATTATTGCTCTGCCATCTCCAGGAATCGGCACACATCTCCCGGATGCCGTACTGTGCTTCCCAGCCAAGCTCTTTCTTCGCCTTATCCGCATTGGAATAGCAGGTCGCGATATCACCGGCACGTCTCGGTTTGATCACATAAGGAACCTTCACACCGTTGGCTTCCTCGAAGTTCTTCACCATATCCAGCACGCTGTAGCCTGTGCCTGTGCCGAGGTTATAGATGCAGAGTCCCGCTTTCTCCTCGATCTTCTTAAGCGCCTTCACATGGCCGAGCGCCAGATCTACTACATGGATATAATCGCGGACGCCCGTGCCGTCATGGGTATCGTAATCATCGCCGAAGACACCCAGCTCTTTCAGCTTGCCCACTGCAACCTGTGTGATGTAAGGCATCAGATTGTTCGGGATACCGTTCGGATTCTCACCGATGGTACCGCTCTTGTGCGCGCCGATGGGGTTAAAATAACGAAGCAGGATCACATTCCATTCCGGATCAGCCTTCTGCATGTCGGAAAGCACCTGCTCCAGCATGGATTTCGTCCAGCCGTAAGGATTCGTACACTGGCCCTTCGGGCACTCCTCCGTGATCGGAATGATGGCCGGATCGCCGTATACCGTTGCGGAAGATGAAAAGATAATATTCTTCACGCCGTTCTTACGCATCACGTCCACCAGCGTCAACGTGCCTGCGATATTGTTCTCATAATACTCCCAGGGCTTCTGTACGGATTCGCCTACCGCCTTCAAGCCTGCGAAATGAATACAGGAATCGATCTTCTCCTGTGCAAAGATCTTCTCAAGCGCTTCCCTGTCCAGAATATCCGCCTTGTAAAATTTCACCGGCTTCCCTGTGATCTTCTCCACCCGCTCAAGAGATTTCTCACTGGAGTTGGACAGATTGTCCACGACCACCACTTCATACCCTGCGTTTTGTAACTCTACTACCGTGTGGGAACCGATATAACCGGCGCCGCCTGTTACCAAAATTGCCATTTTAATGTACCCGCCCTTTCTTTTCGTGCCGCCTTGTGAAAATGTTAAATTTCAAGGCATTGTCTGTTCCTTATTCTACTGATAGTGTACACTTAAAAGTTTGGTTTATTCAATAGGAGAATGTTATTCAAACCTGTCAAAATGTTTACAGCTCGATTCCGTTCTCCTGACACAGCACTCTTGCGCTCTCCACGGAGTCAATCCCTGTCTCATTCTTGATCGGCGCAAACTCACGCTTTCTGACTACCTCATAAGGCAGGCAGGAATCCATCTCATGCACAAGGTCAAGCGCCAGCTGCTCGAATTTATAGCCGTTGGGCTCCTCCGGCTTCACCGGACGGCCCTGCTCATCCAGATGGGGGATCTTTTTCTCCACGATATGCAAAGGCAGCCTTCCCGCCGCGATCTCCCACAGATCCTTTTGTCTGAACAGATAATTCAGGATCACGCCATAATCATAAGCCGGTTCGCCCTTCTCATCGACAGCGTCCATCAGCTCCTGCGTCATATCATAATATTCCACAATGGAGGGCCTGCCGTCTTCTAAGCAGATCGCCCCTACCCGCTCATCGGGAGCGTTCTTTTTCACCACTTTTGCCCCCGAAGCGCTGCCCGTGGCAATTGTCGCGCCTACGAAACAGGGATCGGCAATACGCTGCAGCACGTTGTCCACCGCGAACACATTCAGCCATTCGACGCCCGCTTCCTTCACCTTGTCTGCCACACCCCATTTGATCATGGACAGAAACCACCCGGCGTTGCCGTTGGGAGACGTGGACATCTTATACTTCTCTTCCATATATACTCTGCCGTTATAATCGGAAGCAGGCGCCATATCCTGCATGAAAAAGGTCACATACTCAGGATTGTAACCGAAATACTCTTTTTCTTTAAAAAAGGCCTGCGTCACCTCATGGTTCTTGTCACTGGTCATCACATAGAGCGGGATCCACGCCCCGGCCTGGTGTACCACATCCAGCAGATTCTCCACCTGCCGCTGGAAAATATAGACCTCTTTCGTCAACCCGATGTTATAAGTTCCCTTGGGGACATCGGCACCCAGTCTGGTGCCCATGCCGCCCGCCAGCATGACCGCCCCCACCCTGCCGGCACGGATGGCATCCAGTCCGGTCCTCACGAACTCCTCCCGCCGCTCTTCGATCCGGGACAGCTTCATCACCTCGATCGGTGTAATCTCTCCCCGCGGATTCAGTTCCTCCTTATGACGACACTGCTCCAGCACCGACAGATCCGTATCCATGATCTGCGCAAGCAGCGCCTCCTTCTGAGCGTCGCTCAATTCCTCGTAATACTGTAAGACATGCAGCTGTCCATACTTCTTCAGTTTGTCGTATGCCTCCTGATATCCCATGTTCTTCTCCCTTTTTACAGTTTTCTTGTTACCCTGCCGTTGACCGGTTCACGTTCTTTTCTTTTCCTGTTTCTTTCGTAAAATATTGTTCCGCATAACAGTTTTCTATATTCTACCATGAAGCACATTTTGTCTCAATCCATAAATACTGTATTTTTACCCGATCCGCAGCATTCCTTCCGCTTTCTTCCGCACAAAGAAATACGCCGGAAGCAGAAACAGATCCGCAAAAATCCACGCCAGCGGGTTCGCAAAGCACACCGCGGTAAATCCAAACAGCGGTACCAGCACGAAACCGGCCAGCCCCCGCGCCAGCATCTCAAAAGCCCCGGCGAACACGGCCAGCCTGCTGAATCCCATGCCCTGTATCAGAAAGCGGACAATATTCACCATTGCCAGCGGAAAATAGAATATCACATTTCTGCGGATGTAATAGCAGGCATCCTCCAGGATCGCCCCTTCTCCTGCCTCCAAAAACAAAAGCAGAAGCTGTCTTCCCGCCACGAAGACCACCGCAATGGCAATAAAAGAATAGAGCAGACCGAGTATCGTGCAGGATTTCAGGCCTTTTCCCACACGTTCCAGATTCCCCGCTCCCATATTCTGTCCTCCGTAAGTCGCCATTGTAGACCCCATGGCATCAATGGGACAGGCCATCAGCATACTCAGCTTGCTGCCCGCCGTCACCGCCGCCACGGCATCGGAACCGATCCCGTTGACGGCGCTCTGCAGTACCACGCTGCCGATCGCCGTGATCGAATACTGCAGCCCCATGGGAATTCCCATATTGCACAGCTTAAGCGCATAGCCCCTGTTCCATCGCCAGTCGTTCTTTGCCAGCTTCAGGATGGCGTACTTTTTCTTCATATAAATAAGGCAGCATATACCGGCCACAGCCTGCGACACCACCGTGGCCGCTGCCGCTCCCGAAACACCCATATGTAATACGATGATGCACAGCAGATCCAGAAAAATATTCAGCACCGCCGACAACACCAGAAAGATAACCGGCGTCCTGCTGTCCCCCAGAGAGCGGATGATAGCCGCCGTCATATTGTACAGATACGTGACCGGGATTCCGGCAAAAATAATGATAATGTAGGCGTAAGAGCCATCGATGATATTCTCCGGTGTCCGCATAAGCTGCAAAATCGGCCGGCAAAGCAGCACCACCACGATCGTCATCGCTACCGCGAAGGCCACCGACAGGCGCACGCAGTTCCCCACAAATATGCGCAGATCATTCTCATGCCCCGCACCGAATTCCTGCGCGATCGGGATCGCAAACCCGTTGCACACGCCCATACAGAATCCGATGATCAGGAAATTCACAGAACCAGTCGCCCCCACTGCCGCCAGCGCATCCACACCCAGATAATGCCCTACGATGATGGTATCCACCATACTGTAGAGCTGTTGAAAAAGCAGGCCGAACAGAAGCGGCACCGCAAAGCCGAGGATCAGCCGCATAGGGCTGCCTTTTGTCATATCCTTTTCCATAATGAAAACCATGCTCCCTTCTCGATGTGCAGATCAGTGCCTTCAAACACAACTCTGCCATCGGAAACTTTATCGGCCAGTCAAAAAAGCCGGCCGCTCTAAATACATTCAAAACACCAACAACATAGCACATTCACTGCGAAACTGCAATCATTATTTTCCCACTGTTACACAGCACCTTTTTTATGCAGACGATAAAAGACACCCCGGTGCAAAAACAGTAACATCCGGGGTGTCCTTTTCTATGGTAAAGCAATAAGGAAGAACTATATTTGACAGGCAGATTTTATCTGGCAAGGCGTATTACATTCCAGCTCTTCTTTCCGAAAACGGTGTGCAGCACGCCGTCTTCCACTCTGGCGTTGCCGCCTGCCTTCGGAACGACACGCTCAGGATCCGCCTCCGTATTCACCGCTTTCAGGTCTTCGTTGTGCATCACGATGTGCTCCTGTACCCGATAGCCCGCATACTGCCTGAGGTCCAGCGTCACTTCCATGTCCTCTTCCAGATCCTTATTGACTGCAAAAACTACCACTTCTTCTTTTTCGCCGTTGTCTACGACCACACAATCCAGATACGGCGCCTCACCGTGCTTCTTCGCCTCATAGACGGGAGACTTCACGATGGTGTTCAAAACCGTGCCCTGTCCCAGCGTCGCCGCATGCATATAAGGATAAAAGATGGTCTGTCTCCATGCTCCGGTATCGGAGGTCATGATCGGCGCGATTACATTGACAAGCTGCGCAAGACAGCCGATCTTCACACGGTCCGCATGTCTGAGCATGGTGATCAGCATACTGCCCACCAGAAGCGCATCTTCGAAATTATAGACATCTTCCAGCTGGTGCGGCTTCTGGATCCATTTCTCCAGCTTCTTGTCCGCCTCATTGGAGTGATACCATACATTCCACTCGTCCAGTGAGATATTGATATTCCTGCTGCCGTGGTGCTTGCCTTTTACAAAATCACAGATGGATACCACCGTAGTGATAAAACGGTCCAGATCTACGCTGCTTGCCAGGAAACTGGCGGAATCATTGTCCGCATTGCCGTAATACTGGTGCATGGAAACATAGTCCACCGTGTCGTAACACTCGTCGAGCACCTTCGCTTCCCAGTCGCCGAAAGTCGGCATATGGGAGTTGGAACTGCCGCATGCCACCAGCTCGATGGAAGGATCCAGAATCTTCATGGCCTTGCCGGTCTCATTGGCCAGCCTTGCGTATTCTTCCGCCGTCTTATGGCCGATCTGCCAGGGGCCGTCCATCTCGTTGCCCAGACACCAGGTCTTGATATTGTGCGGCGCCTCATACCCGTGAGACTTGCGCAGCTCGCTCATCTGCGTGCCGCCTTTGAAGTTACAGTATTCCAACAGCTCCTTCGACTCCTGAATGCCTCTGGTGCCCAGATTGACCGCCATCATAACGTCCGTGCCGGCCTTCTTCGCCCAGTCGGCAAACTCATTGAGTCCGAACTGATTCGTCTCCACAACCTCCCAGGCAAGATCCACCTGGCTGGGGCGCTTCTCCTTCGGTCCCACGCCGTCTTCCCACTTGTAACCGGATACGAAGTTGCCGCCCGGATAACGCACGATGGGCACACCGCACTCCTTTACCAGCGCCAGCGTATCCTTGCGGAATCCCTGCTCGTCCGCAAAAGGACTCTCCGGCTGATAGATGCCCTCATACACCGCTCTGCCCAGATGCTCGATAAAAGAGCCGTAGATCCTCTTATCAATGCCGCCCACGATATATTCTTTGTCGATGATCACTTGTGCTTTCTTCATTTTTTCCTCCATTCCGAAGCGCTTTGCACTGAAGACGCGGGCAGAATTTCAAATTCTGCTCTGCTCTTCTTTATTTCCGCAGATCCCGGTTTCAAACCGCTGCCGCTTATGCCGCAGACAGCCAAACAGGCTTTTATGCCGTTCCTGCGGTATCCGCTGTAACAATAACCTCATTCTATCAAAAACAGCGAAAATTGCCATATCTTTTCTTCCGCTCTATTTGACTTTTTTTCCGATTTTAGATACCATAAATGTAACACTGCAAGGTACGTTGATCCCGGACGTTCCGTTCTCTGCGTCACCTGGCTCATCGCACGTGCAAACCACCGCCAGAAAGGAAGCCCCGCCATGTTCTATCCCGGCTACTGCGACTACAACCGTTCCAATCCTGACTATGACATGATCAACCGCCCCTCCGGCAGCGGAGATTATCTGTTCCTCTATCTGATCACACCCATGAGGATACAGCTTGGTACGGAGACGATCGTTACAAAAGAAAACGCTTTCCTGCTCTACACCCCGGGAGAGGCACAGATCTATCAGGCAGTCAGGCGCTTCAAAAACAGCTTTGTTCATTTTACCTGTGATGAGGAAAATTTTCTGAAAGACTACGATCTGCCCGCCAACCGGGTCGTCTATCTTCCCGATCCGGGCGCCATGAATACGGTGCTGCGAAGCATCTATATGGAAAATGTGTTAAAACAGGATTTTTACCCGGAACAGGCTGATATGCTGCTGCGCCAGCTGTTTATCCTTTTTTCCAGACAGCTGCACACCTGGCCGGACGGTTCCGGCATTCCGGCCGACCTCTACGAACAGTTCCGCAAGGCGCGGATCGAGATACTGACCCACATCGACAGGCCATGGACCACCGACAGCATGGCCGCCCTTACCAATCTGGGCGTCAGCCAGTTCTACAACTATTATCATCTCTTCTTCAACCACTCTCCCAAGGCAGAGCTATTGGAGGCCAGATTGGAACGCGCCAAATACCTGCTGCGTGTGGAAGCTATGCCCGTAGGGCAGGCCGCCGCCCAGGCCGGCTTTGCGAACCTGTCCCACTTTGCACGTTATTTTAAGAAGGAATGCGGTATGACGCCCTCGGAATATGGCCGGCCCTCTATCAACTCCACACAGAATATGAGATCTATGAAGTCATAAATCTCATATTCTGCATCATGGCAGCCCCATCGCAGAGTTATAGATATCACCGGAATCTATTTCTGCCATTGTTCCGAAATGCTCCTGTGTCCAAAGTCAGCCAGAGATTCTTCACGCCATATTGACAAAATCCCCGGCGCAAGAGTATCCTTATATAACATTGCACAAAAGCAAGGAGGTTTTTTCCTATGAATATGAAAACGAAAGGCCTGTTCTCCAACAGTAGATTCTATTCCCAGATCTTTCGGCTGGTGGTACCGATCATCATCCAAAATCTGCTCAGCGCGGCGGTCAATTCCGCGGATGTCGTCATGCTCAATTACGTGGGGCAGTCCTCGATCTCTGCCGTATCGCTTGCATCCAATTATGCAAGCGTTCTCTTTATGGTCTTCTACGGGCTGGGCACCGGCGCCACGATATTGAGCGCACAGTACTGGGGCCGGAAGGATCTGCAGGCAATTCAGGTAATCGAAGGAATCGCGCTGCGCTTTTCCCTGCTGATCGCGCTGGCTTTCTCTGGCTGCGCCCTGCTGATACCGGATAAAATGATGCGCATTTTTACGACGGATGCGGAGCTGATCCAGATCGGCGCCGGCTATCTGCGGGTGATGTCCGTCACCTATCTTTGCTGGGCCATCGTGGAAGTTTATCTGTCCATCCTGCGCAGCATCGGACAGGTGACCATCTCCATGGCACTGAATATCGTCGCCTTTTCACTGAACATCCTGCTGAATGCCGTCTTTATCTTCGGCCTGTTCGGCGCACCGAAGCTGGGAGCCACCGGCGTGGCCATCGCCACCGCACTCTCCCGTATCGTGGAGCTGCTGGGCTGCTTCCTGGTATCCATGTTCAGCAAAAACCTTAAGTTGAACCTGGCTTACCTGTTCATCCGCAATAAAGTGCTGCTGAAAGATTTTATCCACCTGTCGCTGCCGGCCCTGGCTAACGATATCTCCTGGAGCGTGGCCTTCTCCATGTATTCCGTGATTCTCGGGCATCTGGGCACGGACGCGGTGGCTGCCAACTCTCTTGTGGTGGTGGTCCGCAACTTCGGCACGGTGCTGTGCTTCGGCACCGCCAGCGCAGGCGGCATCCTGCTCGGCAACGTAATGGGGGAAAATGACATGGAGCGCACGAAAGAATACGCCTCCAAACTGATCCGGCTGACCATCCTCACCGGCGCCATCGGCGGTGTCATCATCCTCGCCATTACCCCCTTTGTGCTGCATTTCGCGGCCCTGACGGAGACGGCCATGCATTATCTGAAATACATGCTGCTCATCAACAGCTACTATGTCATGGGAGCGGCCGTGAATACGACGCTGATCGCCGGTGTATTCCGCGCCGGGGGAGATACACGCTTCGGACTGATCTGCGATACGATCGATATGTGGTGCTACGCGGTGCCCCTTGGCTTCATCGCCGCCTTCGTATTCAAACTGCCGGTGTTAGTCGTCTATTTCCTGCTCTGCACCGATGAATTTGTGAAATGGCCCTGGGTCATCAAACGCTACCGGAGCGGGAAATGGCTGCAGAATCTTACGCGTGATAATCTTTTTACCGAGGAGAACAGCGGAACCGGATCAGAATAGAAACCAGACGAACGGATAGAGTCGAACTATAGTAAACGACATAACAAATTTCTGTTTCCGTCTCTTGCAGGAGCCATATACGGTAGCTCCCGCAAGGACGAAAACGAAATTTCTAATGTCGTTAACTATAAGAAAGGACACCTGACATGCTATACTACGCAGCGCCGATGGAAGGCATCACTACCTACATCTACCGCCGGGCGCACGCACGTTTCTACGGCGGCATTGACAAATACTTTACGCCCTTTATCGCAGGCAATAAGATGACCACCCGGGAAGTGAGGGACATTCTCCCGGAAAATAATGCCGGCGTCGCGCTCGTGCCACAGATCCTTACCAACAAAGCGGATGATTTTCTGGAGATTGCAAAACGGCTTGCCTCTTACGGATATGATACGGTCAACCTGAATCTGGGCTGTCCCTCCGGTACTGTCACCGCCAAAAAGCGGGGAGCCGGATTTTTAGGCGAACCGGAATCTCTGGATGCCTTTCTTTATGAGATTTATGAAAAATGTCCCCTGCAGATTTCCATCAAAACAAGGCTCGGCATCTCGGATCTGAAAGAGTGGGAACGCCTGCTGGACATCTATGCCAGATATCCGGTGCAGGAATTGATCGTCCACACCCGTCTGCTGCAGGAATTCTATACGGGTGCACCGCATCCGGAGGCTTTTGCCATGGCTCTGTGCCGGCTGCGTGATACGGCCGGCGAGTCTGCGCGCTCCGCCGGGACTGCGCTTTGCTATAACGGAGATATTCTGTCTGCGGAAAGTCTGTCGGATATCCAGGCGAGCGTCGCCGCCTGGATCCACGATCCCGGCCAGCGTGATGAAAATAACAAAAATAACAGGACCGGCGAAGCAGCTCACATTGCCCTCGGCACACCTGTTATGGATCGTATCATGATCGGCCGCGGCCTGCTGCGCAACCCTGCCCTGGCCAGGCAGCTGCAGGCTGGATGTCTCCCGGACGCCGCTTCACAGACAGCTTCGCCAGACCCGTCCGGCACAGGACAGGCGGCTTCTGACTGTCACCCCAGCAGTCAAAACCCAGAAACGCTCCGTGCCTTTCACGACGAGATTCTGAACGGCTATTGCGAGATCATGTCCGGAGATCTTCCCGTCCTGTTTAAGATGAAAGATTTGTGGACCTATATGATCAAGGCTTTTGTGTCTTCCGCTCCCGCGCAGTCTCCGGAAGAGCCTGACCGGCGAACGGTGGAAAAACACCTGAAAAAAATCCGCAAAGCCGCCCGGATACCGGAATATCAGATCGCCGTGGACGGCCTTTTTCGGGAATGCCTCGTCCGTTGACAGATATGCGCAGGGGTGAAAAGCACTTTCACCCCTGCGCGTATCTGGTCAAAAACTGTTTCGTCCGCTCCTCCTGCGGATGGTCGATCACCTGTCTGGGATCGCCCTGCTCCACGATCACACCCTCATCCATGAAAATCAGCTGATCGGACACGTCTCTGGCAAAGGCCATCTCGTGTGTGACGATGATCATGGTCGTCTTCCGGTCAGCAAGGGAACGGATGACTTTCAGCACCTCTCCCGTCAGCTCCGGATCCAGCGCTGATGTCGGTTCGTCGAAGCACAGAATATCCGGCTGCAGCGCAAGCGCCCTGGCGATCGCCACCCTCTGCTGCTGCCCGCCGGACAGCTGATGCGGATAATGGGACATGCGCTCCGCCAGGCCCATCTGTCGAAGCAGCTCCACTCCATGCTCTTCTATCCGTTCATAGATCTCCTTTCTATTCTGCTTGAAATCGGGTTGTTCTTTCGCCAACAGCTTCTCGGAAAGCGTAACATTTTCCAATGCCGTATACTGGGGAAACAGGTTGAAAGACTGAAACACCATCCCGAAATGCAGACGCTTGGTGCGCAGCTCCTTTTCCTGCTCCCGGCGCGGCATGGAGGCGTCAAAAAGCGTCTCGCCCTTCACGGTAATGGAACCCTTATCCGGCGTTTCCAGGAAATTCAGACACCGCAGAAGCGTCGTCTTACCGGAACCCGAAGAACCGATGATGGCCAGCGCATTCCCTTCTTCCAGCGAAAAGCTGACATCGTCAAGCACCTTCGTATTGTCAAACTGTTTCCCGATATTTCTCACTTCCAAAATCGCCATGATCTTTCACCCTTTCCTATATTCCTATAGTAAACTTACATCATGCTCAGCCTTCCTCTATTCTACCTGAAATAATCCAACTTCCGTTCCATATAGTTAAACAACAGCGTCAACACGCCTACAAAGATCAGATAGAACACGCCCGTGTAGAACAGCGGCCAGGTCAGGCCGTTGCTCTTCATAAAGGAATACCCCGCAAAAGTCAGCTCATAGGCCGCGATCATCCGTGCCAGAGAAGTATCCTTGACCAGCGTGATGACTTCGTTTGACAGCGGCGGCACCACCCTTTTTACCATCTGTAAAAGCGTAATGCGGAAAAAGATCTGGCTTCTGGTCATGCCCAGCACTTCCCCGGCCTCACGCTGTCCTGCCGGAACCCCTTCGATCCCGCCCCGGAAGATCACAGAGAAGTAGCAGGCATAGTTGATGCTGAATGCCACCACAGTAGCCGTGATACGGCCGCTCTCATTGCCGCTCCATATATTGTGCCCCAGCCAGAGTCCCGGCCCGTAGAAAATAATGATCAGCTGCAGCATCAGCGGTGTGCCGCGGATGATCCACACCAGCACCTGGATCAGATACCGCAGCGGCCTCCACCTGCTCATGGAACCAAACGCCAGCACCAGCCCAAAGGGCAGCGAGAACAACAATGTAAATAGAAAGATCTGAAACGTCGTCAGCAGACCGTCCAGCAGAACCTGTGTCACATTCCAAAACATAAAAATTTCTCCTTTATTCCGCAGGCACCACGATAACCTGCGCATTGTTGCAGTAAGCGTTGGTGCATTCCATCGCCGACGTAGTCTCTGCGGTCAGCGTCATGCCATTCCATACCACATCAATATTTTTCGATTCCAGCTCCATGATCTTGTTGTCCCAGTCGATCACTACGAACTGCGCCTCTACCCCCAGCTTCTCCGCTGTCAGGCGGGCCATATCCGCATCAAATCCAACCCACTCTCCGGACTCGTCCTGATAATCCATCGGCTCAAACTCCGTGATCCCTACGATCAGGCTTCCTTTTTCCTGAATATAAGCCACATCGCTGTCTTCCGCAGAATCCGTGAACTCCGCTTCGGCCTGCTCCACCAGCGCTTCCTGCACCCCGTAGGCCGCTGCCGTCTCTTTCATGCTGCCATCGGCGTAACTCTCTCCAAATACGGCATTGATATAAGAAGCCAGGTCAGAACCCTTACGGCATCCCACACCGTATTCCTCCGTCGTCAGCTCCGTTGTGTGCGTCAGTCCCGGATAGCTGGTGCCTTCCCCGATCATGGCGCCGGCCATCAACAGATCAATGATCGCTGCATCGGATGTGCCGGCCGCAACCTCCATCAGCGCATCGGCCTGGGAAGCTACCACATTCGTCTGCAGGCCGTTATCCTGCGCCGCCGCTTCCCCTGCGGAACCTGCCTCTACCGCATACACAAGGCCCGTATCTACAGAAGCCTCGGCGCCGTCTGCCGCTGCTGTGCCATCTGTGCCGGCATTGTCTGTCTCTGCTGCCGCATCCGTACTTTCCGCCGCTCCCGTTTCCGCCGCCTGCGCCGCGTCTTCTGTCTGTGCGCTCTCCGCCTCGTTCGCCTGTGTGTCTGCCGCTTTACCTTCCGCGTCGCCGCATCCTGTCAATACCGTACCCACTGCCATGGATACCGCCAGCATCAGTGCAAATTTCTTTTTCATAAGCTCTCCTCCTCTGGTCTGCGGTCTTTATTTTAGTATGTTTCGTCATGCCGCAAATCCGACTTGTATTTTATCATGGTAGCGTGCTAAAGTAAAGAAGAATTTTTATCTGTTATTAGAAATAAAAGGATTCTCCCCTTATTGTGTTGAAAAAGAAATTTTTATGAAATATAATAGATTATAGTTAACGACATTGGAAATTTCATTTTCGGCCTTGCAGAAGCTGCCGTATATGTCAAGAAATTCAAGGCAGGTATCTCACAATGACAATGCAGAAAGAACACCCCCTCAAACAACCAAAACACAGCCGTGAAAATGTCCGCATCACCCTGAACATTGCATGGCCGTCTATCGTGGAGTCCTTTTTCGTGGCCTTTGCCGGGCTGGTGGACTCGCTGATGGTAAGCTCCCTTGGCTCCTACGCGGTGGCCGCCGTGGGCCTCACAACACAGCCCAAGTTCGTGGGCTTATCAATATTCTTTGCCGCCAATGTGGCGGTCTCGGCTCTGGTCGCCAGGCGGCGCGGGGAGGAAAAGCCCTCGGAAGCCAACCGCATCCTGAGCACGGCGATCGCCTTTATCCTGGTGGTGTCGGTCATTTTAAGCGTCCTGCTGGTGACATTTGCCAGCCCGATCATCCGCCTCTGCGGCTCCACGCCGGAGACCCATGACAGCGCGGTCGCCTATTTCCGCATCATCATGGGCGGTATGATCTTTAACTGCATTCAGATGGGCATCAATTCCGCACAGCGGGGCGCCGGCAATACGAAGATCACCATGCGCACCAACGTAACCTCCAATACCATCAACATTATCTTCAACTATCTGCTGATAGGCGGACACTTCGGCTTCCCCGCCCTGGGGATCCATGGTGCGGCGCTGGCGACGGTTCTCGGCACCGTTGTCGCCTCCGTCATGAGTGTTCTCTCAATCCTGAAACCAGACGGCTTTATCAGCATCCCTTATATCCTGAAAAACAAGATATGGCCGGCGGCCAGAACCTTACATAATCTGATCCATGTAGGCTACAGCGTTTTTTTCGAGCAGATCCTGATGAGGATCGGCTTTATGATGACGGCCATCATGGCAGCCAAACAGGGGACCGATGCCATGGCAGCCCATCAGGTGGGCATGAATATCATGGGCCTGTCCTTCTCCTTCGGGGACGGCCTGCAGTCTGCCGCGGTGGCGCTGATCGGACGCAGCCTGGGTGCCGGTGACGAGAAGATGGCCAGGGAATTCGGCAGCATCTGCCGGATGTTCGGCGGCTTCATCTCCGTCGTCCTGGCCGTACTCTACTTCTTCGGTGCCAAGCCGCTGCTGGGCCTGTTTTTCGAGGAGGCGCATATCGTGGCCATCGGCGTCGGCATTATGCGTGTCATCATCTTTGTAGTCGTCTTTCAGATCAGTCAGGTGGTATACATGGGCTGCCTGCGCGGCGCAGGAGACACACTCTACACGGCGGCCGCCTCTACCATCAGCGTCACCTTTATCCGCACCCTGGCTTCCTGGCTGGGCGGCTATGTGTTCGGCCTTGGCATTGTCGGTATCTGGCTGGGCGTGCTTGCAGACCAGATCTCCCGTTTCCTCTTTGCATCCATACGGTTTAAGCAGGGGAAATGGACACAGATCAAGATCTGACCGTACACAAATGTGCATAGCTTTCGGAGAGCCGCCGCGGCATCTGCCGGAAGCTGCGTCCTAAGGATGAACCTTTACCGGAATTTTACATGTCACACATGCCCCATGCGTCACCGGGTCATTTTCCAAAAGCAGCTCCCCGTCATGCCGGCGCACAATGGTATCGACGATATACAGTCCCATACCGTAGTGCGCCTTTGCAGTCGTGCGGCTCTCATCCTCCATATAGAACTGTTCCTTCCCCCGCTTAAGCGCCTGCCCGGAAAACCCGGGTCCCGTATCCGATACGGTAAAGATAAGACTGCTTCCGTCTTCCGCTGCCCGGAAAGAGACCGTTCCGCCCCGGGGCGTGTATTCCACCGCATTGTCCACAAGGTTCAGCAGCGCTCTTACAAGAAGCTCCGGCTCCGCATACACCTCCCGCTCCCGCAGCTGACAGTCCCACGAAAGCTCTACCTGCCCGATACGGCAGAGTCGTTCTGCCTGTTTCCTGACTTCCCGAAGACACAAAGTAAGATCCGCATTCCGCCTACAAACGGAAGTTCCGGGTACAGACCTGGTAAACCCGATCAGCATCTGCACATAATTCTGCATCTGCACGGCATTCTCCATCACGCAGTCCGCATACTCCTGCTGTTCGTCCGTCAGCGGCGTATCGGCAAGCAGATCGGCATTCCCCCGTATAAGAGTCAGCGGTGTTTTCAGATCATGCGCCAGTGCCGAGATCTGTTCCTGCTTCCACTGCTCCTGCTTCCACTGCTCTTCCAGCGACTGCCTGAGCGCGGCCCGCATGTCCTCCATCGCCTGCAGAATCGCATTGATCTCCCGGATTTTGCCCTTTTCCAACGCAAACTCCAGATCCTGCTTCTGGATCCTGTCAGCCGCCGTGATCAGGGGCTCCATCTTCCGCCGCATACTGCGGCCAAACCGGAGGGCCGTGCATATGATCAGCACCGACGCCATAAGGAAGAACACAAGCAGAATCAATATCTCCGGCGGCGGCAGGTATTTCCTGAGTACCGCAGACTTATACTGCGCCACAATCCGGAAACGCAGCACGCAGTATTCCCCTTCTCTCCGGATAATCTTATAGTATTGTCCGCCGATCTGTCTCCCCGGCTTCGAAAGATTCCCTTCCACTGCCTCCCACGCCTTACCGGCTGCCCGTCCCTGCAGATCTCCGTCCAGGATATGGCCTTCTTCGTCGAAGACCACATACCGGCACAGCTCCGGGATCAGCTCTTTGCTCACTGAATCCGCCTGTTCTATGAGCGGGGTCGCCAGCTTCACCTGCTCTTCCGCATAACGCGCCGGATAAATCCCCTCATTCGACCACATCACGACAAAGAGGGCAGCTGTCAGCAGCACGATCAGCAGTATTCCGGCAAAAAGATACGCAAAGTATTTCAGGTAAAAAAGGCTCAGCGGGATTTCATGTCCCGCATTCTGTAGCTCCCGTTGTTTTTTCCTGTTCTCTCGTTGATATCTCATCTGCTTATACATCCCATTTATACCCGATTCCCCATACAGTTTTAATCGGCGCATAGTCATATTTCTCCAGCTTGCCGCGGATATTTTTGATATGGGTTGCTATGGTCGCCTCATCGCTCTCCCCGTCAAACCCAAACACCTTCTCATAAATCTGTTCCTTCGAAAAGACCTGCCCGTGATTGCGTGCCAGAAACTCGCAGATGGCATATTCCGCCCTGGTCAGCGGCATGACGCTTTCCTCCACCAGCAGCTGCTTTGAGGAAAAATTAAAGCGTGCCTTTTCAAAGGAAATCCCCGAAAAATGCTCTCTTCTCTCCCGCCGCAGATGAGCCGCCACCCGGGCCCGCAGCTCCGCCGCCCCGAACGGTTTGCAGATATAGTCGTCGGCCCCCTTTTCCAGCCCGAATACCAGACTGCTCTCCTCGGAACGGGCCGTGAGAAACAGGATCGGACAGTCCACGCGGCATCGCAGTTTCTCACAAAGCGTAAACCCGTCCGTCCCCGGCATCATCACATCCAGCAGGATCAGGTCGAATCCGGAAAGCTCCATCTGTTCCACGGCACCCGAATCGGCATATACCGTCACCCTGTGTCCGTCTTTTTCCAATATTCTGCGTATCATTGTCAAGATGGCCTTATCGTCATCCACTGCCAGAATCTTTGCCATGGCCTCCTCCTTTTCTCCGCCCGAACTGGGGGAATCTCTCCACTCATTCCTCTCCGCACACACCGTCCCAGCCCTTCGCCCAAATCATAAACGCAAGCAATGATATTAATGTCACAATACTGCAGAGCGCCACAGCCCTGCATGGATCCACCGCCGGCCCTGTCACCGTACTATAGGCAAACATCACATAACCGGCCATCCGATTGGCCCACACCGCCGGTACATAGATCCATACGCCGTCCCCCAGCCCCGTCATAAGCACTGCCGACAGCAGGCTTTCGGCAATGCCCAGACCGATAGTCACACCCTTGTTGAAGCGCATCGCCAGAAACAGATGCAGGATGTAGAGCAAAAGATTCCCGCCCAGCATAATCCCCGCCGCAATCCAGTAAAAGGAATACGCCACCACCCGCTCCTCCATCCAGTAATAGTACCCGCTCCCGAACAATACCGATGTGAGGATAACCGAAAATCCGCCAGACAATACCAAAAGCAGCAGCTTGCTGAAAAAAACCGTTCCCCTGTGCGTTACGGCCAGCATCGACTGATACCTTCCGGCAGCCAGTTCCTGCTCTGCTATTATGGCACAAAACACGCCGATCAGGAAGGGGTATCCCATCCCCATGACCTGAAAAAATGCCTGCACCTTGCCGAAACTGTCCCACGGGGAAATTTTATAATAGAGGAGAAATGCGCCCGCCATTACAAAAGGAATCGCCAGATGCGCCGCAAAAAGCGCGGTATTTTTTATTTTCAGAAAATCTGCCCGCAGGCAGCGTAACACTGTCTTCATTTTGCCCCCTTCTCTCCCTTCCATAAAATACGGCCCGCCGCTGCTGTAAGCACGGCAAACCAGAGCAGACTAAGCACGATCCCCGGCAGCACCACTCCCGGATCCCAGAGCGGACTGTCCGCCGGCACCGTCAGGCCGTTTGGCAGAATCCCCAGTACCGGACACATCAACCGCACGGGAATTGCCGCCGGACACAGCCACCACAGTCCGGAACCGGCCAGCATCACCGTTGCCCCCAGCGTCAATACCATACAGGAAAAAAGGTTCACAAAAACGCCGAAGCGTGCACTGACCATCAGGAAAAAGGGAATCTCCCACAGCGAGCAAATGCTCAGCAATGCGGCCGCTGCAAGAGAGTTAACCAGCGGAATGCCGCTTCCCCAGACCATGCCTGCCGCAAGCGTTCCAAGTGCAAGAAGCAGATTCGCCAGACAAAGCGCCAGCGTACAGTACAGAATCTTGCCAAGCAGGCAGGCAGACGGTGCAAGCGGGGAAGAAAGCAGATTACAGTAGTGCAGCTTCTTTTCCCGCTTGATCACCAGATAGCACAGAACCGCCAGCATCCCCGGCAGCAGCATGGTATACCACCAGTTCCATGCGCTCACGGCAAAATATATCCCGGGCGCAAAGCTGAACACAAGAAACAGGGCCATCAGTGCGGACGCCGCCGGCAGGATCCGGACAAAAGTATGTTTCATTTTCAAATGCTCTGCGCGTACCAGTGCCGGCATGTTACTCTTATTCTCTCTCATCACACGGCCTCCTTCCCTCTGCACTCCTGCACCACTCTCATAAACAACGCTTCCAGATCCTCTTCGTGGTCTATCTCGCCGCTGTACCCCAGCCTGCCCCCGGCCATGATCCCGATATGATCCGCGATCAGCTCCACTTCATTCAAAATATGGCTGGACAATATGACGGTAATGCCCTGCTCCGGAAAAGACCGGATCAGCTCACGCAGCTCCTGAATGCCCAGCGGATCCAGACCATTCGTCGGTTCGTCCAGGATCAGCAGCTTCGGGCGGTTCAGCAACGCCAGCGCGATGCCAAGTCGCTGCCGCATTCCCATGGAAAACTGCCCCGCTCTTTTTCTGCCCGTTCCGGTCAGATCCACCGTCTGCAGCACCTCATCGATGCGCGATTCCGGAAGGCCCAGCATGATGGTCTTCACCCTGAGATTATCTCTGGCAGTCAGGTTATCGTAAAGCGGCGGCGTCTCGATCAGCGCACCGATCTTCCTCAGATCCTCCCTGCTCCATGTATGCCCCTCGAAGCTGATACTGCCGGAAGACGGCTGCAGCATACCGGTGATCATCTTAAGCGTCGTAGATTTGCCTGCGCCGTTCGGCCCCAGCAGCCCATAGACAGAATTTTTTGTAACACCAAAAGAAACTTCGTCAACCACGGTCTGCTTTTTGAATGTTTTGGTCAACCTGTTGATTTCCAGAATTTGTTCCATTTGTTTGATTTCCTTTCCTGTTTTTCATGTGATTGGATCGGCCTTCCGGGGCAGCGCTCAGACAAACCTCCGGGATCATGCTTCCGCATCCGGCCATACGCCGGCACGCCTATCCGCAATGACCATACAGGCTTCCATGGCTTATCTTCCATATATGCTGTTCCTACATATATTGAGTTGCTTTGCCTGATTGATCGTTAAAAACAGGATACAGGGTAATTTTAAAGATTTGATAAAGATTTGCGACTTTCTGATACAAATTACGGCAGGGAAAAGGGCCGGTGTATCGACCGGCCCAATCCAAAAAACGTTTAATCCAGGAATTCAACTTCTCCGCTGTCAATATGATAGAGAGCGCCGCACACCGTAAGGTCCCCTTTCTCCACCATATCCTTCAGGCTTTCTTTGATAACGTCTACACTTCTGCGCACATTGAGGCAGCTTGCCTTGGTCTCGTCCTTCTCGTCCCCGATCGCTCTGCGGATCTCGTCGGTTATGTATTTCACAAAACCGCTGGGATCATGATGCACTGCCGCACCTACCGCACCGCAGTTCGTATGGCCGAGTACCACCACCAGTTTGGTTCCAAGATGATCCGCCGCGTATTCCACGCTTCCCAGCTGATGATGATCCATCACGTTACCGGCCACGCGAATCGTAAACAGTTCACCGATGCCTGCACAAAAAACGGCTTCCGGGATCACCCTTGAATCGGAACAGGTTATCACGGTTGCATAAGGACTCTGCCCGTTTTCACAAGTATGCTGTCTGATCGCGGGAGAGACATCCCCCGGATTCGTCTCAGCCTTCAGAAAACGCTGGTTTCCTTCCTTAAGTTTCTCCAGCGCTTCCGCGGCAGATAATTTTTGTTCCTGCATAATTCCATTTCCTCCATTTCCGGCGCTGTATCAGTCTGCGGCAAGCCCCGCAGCCCGCACAGATACCCCTTCTTTATAATTCCAGTATAAAGCACCCCGCCTTCGGATGCAATTACTTGTTTACACACATACTCATAAAGTTAAGCCTTCGTATTACAGTTCACGGCCTTCTCACCTTACTGCTCTGTGAAATCAATCTCGTACCATGTTCCGTGATCGGCCAGGGAACCGTCGGTCAGTCTGATCCGGAGAATGCACGTGTTAGGATCGCTTTCATCCGTATGCCCGTTGTCATACCATTCCGCAAAAACAACACGCAGCTTTTCGGCTATCTCCCTGTTCTCTTCCTTAAGGATATGTCCCATATTCTCCGCATTCCCATGCCCCACAAACCACTCGCCGCACACCGCAACTTCCGGATGCCTCGCGATCTGCTGCATTTTTTTGGACAATGCATAAGTAATGATATAGAAGGAACCGTCTTCGTAAAAACTGTCCACAGTGCGCACATAGGGTCTGCCATCCTCAACCGTGGCAAGGGCCAGCAGTGTATCGCATCCGAAACGCTCCTCCATGATCTGTTGTGTCTTGGGTGTTAATTTTTCACTCATACCGCAGTTACCTCTTTTCTCTGATCTACATAACCGGATTTTTTGTATTCCTGTATTTATTATATTCCTTTGTGATACGAAATCAATATCCGGATTTCCATTTACAGGATCATTACCACTGTTACAGTTCACGGCCTAACCGGCCGCAAACTGTAACGCATCCAGCCCATTCCAAGCCGTCTCTGTCTGCGGTTTGTCAAAAATGCACAATACCACATCTCGTATTTACAGCCGTATCATTTCAGATTTGATACAAGATATTCTATCTGCTTCTTTTCTGTGTACTGCATATGCTGTTGTTTTTCTACAGTCTTCCATCCACATTTGTATTGTTTTTCAACCAAATCCATGGTATAAACAAATATAGTCAACTAACACTTCTATTTGCAGTATCATTTACTTCCGCTCTACGCTCCAAAAAGCGGAACGATTCTAACCGAAAGAAAGGACACTTCTATGACACAGATCAATTCATGCACCCCATCTACAACCTTCACTGGCACAGACTGTATTTCGCCGTCTCGTCCGGATGCCAGCATGCCGGAATTTACTTTTCCTGCTTTTGGACCGCTGCCGATCCCCATGACCAATGATTACCTGTTTCGGGCACTTCTACAGAGAAACAACAAAGTACTGAAAGGACTTGTCTGTTCTCTTCTTCACCTTGCGCCCGAACAGCTGCACTCTGCGGAAATCACCAACCCTATCGAGTTGGGCGCTTCTGTCACCGACAAGACTTTTATTCTGGATATCAAGATCCTCCTGAACGATCAAACCGTACTCAACCTGGAAATGCAGGTCATCAATCAACATAACTGGGTAGAGCGTTCCCTGAGTTACCTTTGCAGGGACTTTGACAGCCTGCAGTCGGGCGAATCCTATCAGGCCATCCGGCCAGTGCTGCAGATCGGTATTCTGAACTTCACACTTTTTCCAGAACAGCCGGAGTTCTATGCCACCTATCAATTTTTAAATGTTAAAAATCATTCATTATATAGTGACAAACTACGTATTTCCGTGTTAAACTTAACACAGATAGAACTCGCAACGAAAGAGGACAAGTCCTGTCAGATCGATGCCTGGGCAAACCTCTTTAAAGCCACCACCTGGGAGGAACTTACTATGCTGGCACAAAATAATGAATACATCAAGGAAGCAGCGGATACCATCTTCCGTCTCTGCCAGGACGAACGCGTCCGCATGGAATGCCAGGCCCGTGAGGATCATTACCGCACACAGTTGGGCATTCAGCAGATGATGGACCGGCAGGCCGCCGAAATACAATCCCAGAATGCAGAGATCAAGACACAGGCCGCCGAAATTGACAAATTAAAAACCTGGATAAAAGCACACGGATACGATCCGGCAGATATCTAAGACCCATATCCTCCTTCTGCTTTTATGCCAGACCAGACAGGCCGCAGAGCAATCTGCTGCCTGACGCAAAAGATAAAACCGATGCGGCGGAACCTTATATCGCTCTGCCGGGCATCGGTTTTATTTCTCTTATACTTGTTATTTCTTTTATTCACTTTTTTGTAAAACAGCTGTCATATATAGCTGTATAAACCACGCATGCGGCTTATTCTGCCGTAACTGCCTCCGTATACTGTACGCCCAGATCGGAGATCGTGCCGTCTGCCAGCTTCGCTTCGATGGCTTTGTTGATCATATCAAGCAGTGCTGTGTTGCCTTTCTGTACGGCAACGGCATATTCCTCGGACTCGAATGCGGAAGCGTCTTCCACGATCTTCAGCCCTTCGTTGTCGTCCACATATTTCTGCGCAGTCGCAGAGTCGATCACTACTACATCGCACTTACCGTTAACCAGCTCCAACACTGCCTCGGTACCCTTCTTGAATGCTTCATAGGAATACCCCATATCGTTGACACAAATCTCACCGGTATAACCCTGCACAACACAGATCTTCTTATCAGCCATGTCTGCCGCTGCCGCGATATCGGAATCTTCCTTCACGATCATAACCTGTGTTGCTGTGTAATAAGGCACGGAGAAATCAACCGCCTCCTTACGATCTTCTGTCACGGTCATCGCCGCGATCGCCGCATCGATCTGACCATTCTGCAGTGCCACCAGCAGAGAATCAAACTCCATGTTCTCAATCGCCGCCGTCATCCCGTTATCCTCTGCGATCTGTTTCGCGATCGCCATATCAATACCGTCATACTGATCGATCACACCTGTTCCCGCCACGAATTCAAAGGGCGGAAACTCTGCATTGGTGCCGAATGTGAGGACGCCTTCTGTCTTTGTCGTAACTGCTCCGGCTGCCTCTGCTCCAGCCTCTTCTTCACCGGCCGCTGCCTCTCCCTCTGCTGCATCTGCCGCCGCATCCTCCGCTGCCGCATCTGTATCTGTCGCTGCGTCTGTGTCCTCTGCCGCGTTTTCTTCAGATGCATCCGCCTCGGCGCCTGCTGCTTCCGTATTCGCCGCATCCGGTGCTGCGTCTTTTTCACCTCCGCATGCTGTCAATGTGGATACCGCCATAGCCATGGCCAGTATCAATGCTGCTGCCTTTGTCGCTTTCTTCATAATACTCTCCTCCTGTCAAAAATATTGTTATTGCTCCGGACTGCTTTGCTGCTGCTTTCACAGTCCTCTATATCAAAACCCTGCCTTCTGTCTATCCATGGCACCTCACCTTTGGGCCTGCACAGCTCCGGAACAGATACTTCCACAGCACAGGCTGCATTTCATACAGGATAGAACAGACAGCCGGTCCGATATCACATGTCACGCCTTTCCAATAACCGCCGGCAACTCCACTGCCGTCCGCCGCTCTCTCTCAATGCAGTCATCTCGATGAGGCGGCCTTTGCTGCGGTATTTTGCCTGCAGACTATCTTTACAAAACCTTACTTAAGAAAAGCTTCGTCCTGTCATTGGACGGATTGCTGAATACTTCCTGCGGTGTGCCGCTCTCCATAACGACGCTCTGGTCGATAAAAAGCACTCTGGACGCCACCTCTCTTGCAAATCCCATCTCATGTGTGACGATCACCATGGTCATGCCGGATCTGGCCAGATCCTTCATAACATCCAGCACCTCTCCCACCATCTCCGGATCCAGGGCCGATGTCGGCTCGTCAAAGAGCATGATCTCCGGATTCATGGCCAGCGCCCTGGCGATCGCCACACGCTGTTTCTGCCCGCCCGAAAGCTGGGCCGGATAGGCGTCTGCTTTTTCCGCCAGATTGACACGCTCTAAAAGTTCCTGTCCCCTTTTGACCGCCTCCGCTTTGGTCATCTTTTTCAACAGCACGGGGGCGAGTGTGATATTGTCCATGATCGTCAGATGGGGAAAAAGATTAAACTGCTGGAATACCATCCCCATCTTCTGTCTGACCACGTTGATGTTGACCTTCGGTGTATTGATCAGCTCGTTATCCACATAGATCTCACCCTCCGTTACATCCTCCAGCAGATTCAGGCAGCGCAGAAAAGTACTCTTGCCCGATCCCGACGGACCGATGATGACTACCACCTCTCCCTGCGAAATATGTTCGTCTATCCCGTTTAAAACCGTCAGCCCGCCGAATTTTTTATGTAAGTTCTTCACCTCGATCATAAGATACGCTCCTTCTTGTGCTCCTGCTGTCAGCAAACATGTATCATTCACTGCCAGTTTGACCGCTTCCGCTATCCGCTGTTCCACCATGCTGCCAGCAAACATGTATCATTCACTGAGACTGAGCACCGCTCAACTTCTGCATGCCTGCGCCTGCTCTTTTTATCCGGCATAATACCGGCACGGGCGGCCTACCTGGCATCCGATTTCCGCAGATGATTCTCCACCTGGCGCAGCGTCAGCGTCAGGATCTTGATCAGCACGTAGTAGATCACTGCCGTTCCGAACAGCGGCATACCCGGTTCATAAGTTGCACTCTTGATAAAGTCGCCTGCCTTCTGGATATCCATCAGGCCCACATAACCGACGATGGCCGTCTCCTTGATCAGCACGATAAACTCATTGCAAAGCGCCGGGAAAATATTCTTTACCGCCTGCGGGATCACGATCCTGGTCATCGTCTGGAACGCGTTGAGTCCCAGCGATCTTCCGGCCTCCGTCTGCCCGTGATCCACGGAAAGGATACCGCCTCTTATGATCTCCGACACATAGGCGCCTGAATTGACGCCGAAGGCAATCGCCGCAATGATCCACTTATTCAGATTGACTGACGCAAAGAAAACAAAATAGATCACCATCAACTGGGTGACGGAAGGCGTGCCGCGTATCACATCCGTATAGATGCCGCCGATCGCCTTGAACAGTTTATTCCTGGAAAGATTGCTCATCGCCACCAGCATACCGATCAGAATACCGATCAGCACCGCCAGCAGCGAGACCTTGATCGTGACGCCGACACCACTGACTAACAGCCTGTAGCGGTCATCCTTGATAAAACATTTATAAAACAAGTCGCAAAAATCAGCAAACCATACGGAAATCCCTGTCATCTGTCGTTCATCCTTCCCGTTACGCCTCCATGCGGCATAAACATTACACTTATCCTATCATAAACCCTCATCATGCTCAACCTGCTGCTTTAGCGGGCCGCATGGCCATCCACGCTGTGAAAGTCGAAGACTTTCACAGCAAACGGCATAACAAATTTCTGTTTCTAATGTCGTTAACGATAGCTTTCCCAAACAACTCAACCCGCATTATAACACAAACAATGCGGGTTGAAAAGCATAAATATAAGTTATTCTATGAATAAAACAGCTGAAAGCACAGATGCAGGACTGCCGCTTTATAAACCTGTCTTTCTCAGAAATGCACCTCTGTGCCAAACAGCGCGCCTTCCGCGATCTTCTTATCGTCCCCTTTCAGTTCATCCATAAACTGCATATAATCGCATACATATACATACACCGTATCCGTATTCCTGCCATAAGTGGAAAAGACCTCCCCATTCGATCCCTGATTGTCTAACCGTTTGCCGTCCGCATCCAGGATCGTAACGATATAGTCATAACGCTCTACGCCTTCCGGCAGGATAATCTGTGCACTGATCTCGAAAGCCGTCTTCTCCACAGAAGCAATTCCGATGCCGTCCTCATTGGTCTTGTTGACTTCGACTGTCTGCATGTCCTTCAGGTTCTTGTTCACTTCGATCTCAAAATTCCAGGTGCCTTCATAGTGTTTCCACAACGGCTCCGGCAGGGTCACCATCTCATCCGTTTCCGGATCGCGGTACTGTCTTTCCTCATACTCCAACAGTTCGCCGTAAATATCGGATATTTCCAGGTAGTAGGTAAACTGCTCCGGCAATGCCTGCTTTTTCGACGGATCGCTGTACAGCAGATCCTCTCCCAGAGAAACCATGATGATACCTGTAAAAGTCCTGCTGTCCGCAAAATTTCCTTCTATATAAGTGGGCGTTGAAAATCCGTTGGCGGCAGCATCGCTCCTCTCTTCTTTTCCCATACCCGGCAGATCATAATAGCTTTCTGTTTTCAGATTCAGAATGTCATAATCCAGGATATATCCCTCCATATTCTTTGTCTTGATAAAATCCGCCGGAAAATCCTCTTCATTTTCAATGCACAGCCCCAGATACAATGCCTGACTGGTACAGTTCGCTTCGGAAACCGTGACCGTCAGCCCATTGGAAGTCTGTACATAGGTACCGTCCGCCGTTTTCCCGGAAAGTCCGTCAGCGCTCTCGCCTGACATACCTGTCACTTCTCCATCCTGTGCCCCTTCGCCGGCTCCCGATATATCTTCCTCCACAAAGACTTCCGCATTATCGCTGAAATCTCCTTTATAGCTGAGCTTATCCTGCACCATCGTGAAAACCCGGCCGATGAAAGGCAGTCTGGCTGCCAGGGAAGGTTCTGATACCAGCAGGACGCCCGCACAGACCACTGCCAGCGTTGCCGCCGCGGTCGTACCATAACGCAGCATACGTTTGTTTTTGTTGAGCCGTTTCTGTTCCCTGATCCCTTCCTGTATACCGGCCTTTACAACACTGCCCAGCTCTCTCGGAATCGGGATTGCGTCAAATCTCTCATTTTGCATAGCGTCTTTCCTCCTTATATTCTGCTTTATCAGCTTCCAGCCACCTGCGCATCTGCTTCTTGGCCCGGTACAGATATACCTTCACACTGCCTTCCGGAATGTCCATGATCTGCGCGATCTCCTTGATTTTCAATTCCTGGAAATAGAAAAGTATGACCACGGTCTTATACTGCTCCTTCAGGGAGTCAATAGCATCGTAGAGATCCACCTTCTCCTCGATCAGATAATTCTCCACGCCTTTTTCCCGGTATTCATCCAAAGATACTGTCTGCGTCCTCTTCTGATCCTGCCAGATGCAGTTTAACAGAATCCGCGTGATCCATGTCTTAAAATATTTCGGTTCCTTTAACTTTTCAATTCCCAACAGTCCTCTCGTCACACATTCCTGCACCGCATCCAGCGAGTCCGCCTCGTTCTTTACATATAAAAAGGCTGTCTTATATAAGTAAACCTGATACTGCGCGATCAACTCACCGTAAGCGGCTTTGCTGCCCTTGATGGCTTTTTTTACAAGCCTGATCGTATCCTCTTTCACTTTTGTTCTTTCCTTTCGTATGATCTGCCGGTATGCGCGCCTGCATGATCGCCGTCCCAAAAGCGGCCGTGGACGGTAATTCATTATCTTACCGGTTTTGTTTTACATAGATTAGACTGCCTGCAAAAGAAAAAGGTTACACTTCAACAAAATATTTTAAAAAAACGCCCTCACCCTACTTGCATCATTGTTGCATCATTTATCCGGGCGGCCTTGTCATTTCGGCGCTGCCGTGTCATACTGAGTCATGTTCCTGTTGTACCGGATATCTGGAAACAGCTTCGCCGCCTGTTATGGCTGATGCCGGTTCACACGATCCCATATGTGACCGGGCGGCCCGAAACGTTTCTTTCGACAAAATCTGTGAGACTATACAAGGAGGTCCTTTATGAAAAAGAAAATAAAAACACTACCGTTAAAATCGCTCTGCCCGCTGCTGCTGTGTGCGGCGCTCTCCGGCAGTCTATGCGCCTGCGGCACTGCGTCCGCCCCCTCTGCTCCATCCGGTTCCGGCACTGCCCAAAACGACACCGCCGGGGAAGCAGCCCCGCAAACAGAACAAGACACCGGTACAGATACAGGCGGGGATACCATATCAGGCGAAAAGGACGGGCAGACAACTGAGGATAACGACACCGACGCAAACACCCTGCCGGAAGGGGCGTCTGCCGCTGATCCGGAAATTGACACAACTGTCAGTACTTTCCCGTCTCCTGTCCGGATCGAGATGCGAAGCGAGGAAGAGGAGCTGACCGCCGATGACGGCACACTCTTATGCACCACAAGCTATGCCTGTCCTGTTGTTTCCATCGAGGACAATGCAGATGCCGCCGAAAAGATCAATGCGGACATCCGCTCCCGGATCGATTCTTTTCTGGCCGACACGGAAATCGAAGAATGGGCCATGGAAGGCTATGAATACCATATCTCCGAGGAATTGGATTATGCATTTCTCGGCTATTATGACGATATGTCTTTTGGCGTTCAAAGATCTGACAGTAATGTCATCTCTTTCACGATAACCTACTATACATTTTCCGGTGGAGCACATGGCAACTACAGTACACAGGGCGTGAATTACAATACACGGACCGGAGAACTGATCGCCTTCTCAGACTTAAGCGACGATGCCGATGCATTCCACGCGGATACGCTGGCCTATAATCAGAATCTGGCCGGGACGGAAGTCTATCAGATGCGGATGTTTTCTGAAGACCTGCTCGCGGGCGTTTCTCTGGAATCCGTGCTGTACGCCGACGATGCATGGTATCTGTCTGCCTCCGGCCTCACCTTTATCAGCGATCCCTACGCACTGGGTCCTTATGTCGCCGGAACGATCGAGTTTGTCATTCCCTACGCCGACCTGGCCGATATGGGGTTTGCCGCAGGCTACGCCTATGCCGACCGGACAGTCAGGGAACTTCTGAACGACGCCGACGCGGCTTTTGACTTAAACGGTGACGGCGCAGAAGACACCATCCTCTTTTCCCCGGAAACAGTCGTCAATGAGGACGAATCTTACAGTACGATATCGCACCTGATCATCAACGACGTCGATTTCTCCGGCCGTGATGACGATGCCGCAGGGCAGCAGCTTAACGGGAAGATCTGGAGTGAACTCGCGCTGTTCGACCTGAATGTGGAAGACGACTATACAGAACTCGTCCTGCTCTCCGGCGAAAGCATTGGCGACAACTACGTCTACAACAGCCGTTTCTTCCGCTATACGAAAGACGGCCGGCTTCTCTATCTGGGAAAAGTGACCGGTAATGTTTTAGACCCGTCAGTGACCTTTTCCGCGTTGGAATAAGATCTCATCTTCCCGAAAGGACAGGAAAAAGAGCGCCGGTGATATCCGCCAGCTCTTTTTCCCCCGAAATAAAGAGTCTCGCCGAAGCCTCCACCGCAATCTCACTCACCCGGTTCTCCCGCAGGAAACCGATCTCCTGCTCACCAAGCTGCCCCAGCTTACAGGCATTGACCGCCTCATTCACACCGCTGAAATAGTGCAGCAGATCTTCAAACTGTCTGAGCCTGTCGATCACACTCTCGCCGTATGCCTGCCGCTCCAGCTCACAGACTGCGATCACCTGCATGGCCAGCTTCAATTCCCCGGTGATATCCGAGGCTTCCATCAGCACATCCGGCCTTTTCTCCAAAACGCCAAGGAAATATGCCTTCGCGCCCGCCAGATCTCCCTCCCGGAAAAATTCTGACAGCCGTTCTTTCATCTGCCTCGTCTCGTACTTTTCCGTGGTCATACCCACCTTGCATTCACAGACTTTCAGTCCCTTCACTTCCACCCAGACATACAGCAGGAACTCCGAGATAAAGCCGAAGACCCGCTTATGGTAATCATCGTACTGTGTGGCGTCGATCTTCTTCTCCACTTCCGCAAAGATGGAGAAAAGCCATGCCGCATACTCGTCATACAGGTCTTTGGACGTCACCATCATGTTGCCGAAGAAGGTGCTGTTTCCATGCACCAGCCGTTCAAAGGCATCATAGTATGCCGGATACATCTGCCGGATCACCTCGCCCGTAGTAACCAGGTCGAAGATATTATAGTCGCTGGCATAGCCGTCAAAATAGGAGTAATTCAGCTTCAATCTTTTGGAAGTGATGATATCATAGTCCTGCAGGATGGACAGATAGTCCTTTTCATTCAGGATCCGTCCCTCCTCCGTGCAGAAATAGCGCCTGTAATGGCAGATGCCCACATAATCTGTAGTGCGCACGTTCTTCCACACCCAGTAGACCCCCGTCAGTTCCCCGTAATAGCAGTTTTTCGCCGATATATTATCGCCTGTGTCGTCACCTGCATAGCCGTAGTCCCCGCTGCAGGCACGGCCTACGTGCAGCGGCACATAAATGGCGTCTTCCGGCTCCCTGAATTTCTTATGTGTCATCGTAAAGATGGTTACTGTCATGTCACTTCGCCCCTTTTTCTGGAATTATGATCTCATCTGTAGTAACTATTCAGCCTACGGCTTCCTGGTTACGGCATCCGGCCTGTTCCGAGTTTGCCTTCGGCAAAGAGTCCGGATTCTTCTCAACCTTTCTCCTCATTATAAACGACCACTCCCAAAATTGAAACCGGTTCTTTCTTACAAATGTGTTGACTTTTAAATTTATTATGATATCATAATGATATCAGATAAATTTCAAATCATAGCAACGAAGACAAAAGATTCCTGTCCGTCCCCAACGCTGCTTCTCAGCCGGCGTTTGCAAAGGGTACGGCATGGACACAAGAATGGAGGATTCCTATGCAGGAAAAAAATGTAGAAGAAAAAATCATGCAAACCAAAAAGAACGGGCTCCCCGTGCTGCTTGGCCTCCTGCTGATGTACGCAGTGGCTATCCTTGGTGTCGTGATCAGCGGCGTCACACTTGATCATCTGGGCGGTTCTTCTTCCCACCTGCCGCTCAAGATCTTTTTTACGCTGACCATGGTCCTATGTATGCTGGTCATCGCCCTCGGCTGGATCCTTTTCTGCGGACTCAAGGTATTAAGACCGCAGGAAGCGCTGGTTCTGACGCTGTTCGGCAACTATATCGGAACGCTCAAAGAGGATGGCTTCTACTTTGTCAATCCTTTCTGTTCCAGCGTCAATCCCGCTTCCCATACGAAGCTCAGCCAAAGCGGGGATGTCAACAATGTAAACGGTGCAGGCGCAGCGGCAGCCACTACACAGGAAGCACCCAGCAAGAAGATTTCCCTGAAGATCATGACCCTGAACAACAGCCGCCAGAAGATCAACGACTGTCTGGGCAACCCGGTGGAAATCGGCATCGCCGTGACATGGCGCATCGTCAACACCGCCAAAGCCGTATTTAACGTGGATAACTACAAGGAATTCCTTTCCCTGCAGTGCGACAGCGCCCTGCGCAATATCGTCCGCATCTATCCGTACGACGTGGCTCAGGGTGTGGACACTACCGGGGACGGCATCGCAGACGAAGGCAGCCTGCGCGGTTCCAGCGAGATCGTAGCCGCCAGGATCCGCGACGAGATCCAGAACAGGGTACAGGAAGCAGGTATCGAGATCATCGAAGCAAGGATCACCTATCTCGCCTACGCGCCCGAGATCGCCGCGGTCATGCTGCAGAGACAGCAGGCATCCGCCATCATCGACGCAAGGAAGATGATCGTAGACGGTGCAGTGGGCATGGTCGAAATGGCGCTTGAGAGACTGAACGAACACCACACCGTAGAATTGGATGAAGAACGCAAAGCAGCCATGGTCTCCAACCTGCTGGTGGTACTGTGCGGCAACCATGATGCGCAGCCGGTGGTCAATTCCGGCAGTCTATATTAACGAAAAGCGGAGGTCAATATGGGTGATACAGGCAAGAAACAAGTACCCCTCAGATTATCTGCCAAGCTGTATAATGCCATCGCCGCATGGGCAGAAGACGATTTCCGGTCTGTCAACGGACAGATCGAATACCTTCTCACGGAATGTGTAAGGCAGCGCAAGAAGAACGGAAAGTATGTTTCCGACGAGATCGACGTGCCGCCGGAGCTGGATCTGTGATCAGCCGCTGCCACGAAATTTCATAGAACAGAAGTGTGCCAAAAACGCCGTGCCGGAAGAGTTTCTCGTCCGATACGGCGTTTCTTTCTATTCACAGCCACTCAGAAAAGCGACAACTGCTCATACCCTTTGTTTTCCGGAAACTCATGCAGATATTCGAACAGCTGTCCCCAGTCGCTCACGATACTGTGCTCTGCGCAAAATGCATGAAAATACTGCATCAGCTCTTCTGCCCTGTCGCTTTGGATGTCGTAGGCATACCCGTATCTGCGGTGATACTTCTCACGCAGTCCCGGAAAATGCCTGTCCAGAGCAGCATAGTAATACTCCCGATCCCCCTGCCTGAGCGTCATCCCCATGCCAAAGCAGATAATCCCGTACACACCGGCCTGCGCACAGTACTCCAGGATTCCCTGAATATTTTCCATCGTATCATTGATATAAGGAAGGATCGGCGACAACCAGACCACCGTAGGAATGCCGTTCTCCTGCATCGTCTTCAGCACTTCAAAACGCCTTCTCGTCGTACATACATTTGGTTCCACAATACGACACAGCTCCTCGTCGTAAGTAGTCAGCGTCATCTGCACCACACATTTTGCCTTGCGGTTGATACTGCAAAGCAGATCCAGATCCCGCAGGATTCTGTCCGATTTCGTCTGTACAGCGACCCCGAACCCATAAGCGTCGATCAACTCCAGACATCTGCGTGTCAGCCGCAGCTGTTCTTCACAGTGCATATAGGAATCACACATGGATCCGGTGCCGATCATGCATTTCTTCCTCTTGGAGCGGAGCGCCCGCTCCAACAGCTCCGGTGCATTCTGCTTCACCTCGATATCCTCGAAAACATGAGTAAACTGATAACAGGCGCTGCGGCTGTCACAGTAGATACAGCCATGGGTACAGCCCCGATACAGATTCATACCGTTATGGGAAGACAGAATCCCCTTGACCTCCACAAAATGCATCCCCATGTCCTCCACTACTCGAGTTCCTGTTTTCCTTTCCACAGGCGGTTGACGATGGCTTCCGCACCATAACTGATCAAAATTCCACTGATCACCCCGAACAGTACATCGCTGGGATAATGTACCCCCACATACAATCTGGACAACGCGATCAGGATCGCCAGGATCAGCGCCGGAACACCATACCGCCCCGGCAGCCTGCGAAACATTACGCAGGCAACGGCAAAAGAACACCCCGCGTGCCCTGACGGAAAGGAATAATCTACCGGCTTTCTTACAATGTAAGTCAGCCCCTCTATCACCTCATAGGGCCTGGTTCTCGCCACCAGATTCTTAAGTATCATATTATTCACCAGCAGCGTTCCGAGAAGCGCCGCCAAAGCCATGCAGCCTGCCTTCCTCGTCTTCGGTATACACAACAGCAGAATCGTCAGCGCGATCCATACGGCCCCGCCGTTCCCCAGCGTAGTGATCAGCCTTAAGATCGGCGTCATCACCGGATTCCGCACATTCTCCTGCAGGAATAGCAGGATACCGCCATCTAAATCCAACAAAAAATTCAACACAAACCTTCCCCCTGCCTGTTCCACATTTCGCTAAATATCTGCTGCCGTCTGCAATATATGCCTTCTTTGTATTCCACTTTATTCTATTTTAGCATATCCTCTTTGCAAATTCTATCTGAAATCTTCGTATCGCAGCCCGCACAATGATCCCAATTACCTGATTAACCTTTTACCAGCGAGAACACCTGCCGCGCCTTCATCGCCACCACAAGTGACGCCGCACCCGCCGCCAGTACCACCACGGCTTCCCGTCCCGCACACAGTTCAAACAGGAAGCCGTACATAGCATTGCCAAGCGGCTGCGCACACATGGCCAGCATCATACACACCGAGATCACCTTGCCCACCAGATGCTGTGGCGTCTCCGTCTGCACGAAAGCCATGATCTGTACACTGAAAATCGTAGCCACCACCATGATCACAAAACAACAGCCCGCCAGGATCAGGTAAGCCGCCATTGCAGACTCCGTCAGAAGAAGCGAAAACCCCACCGGAAACAGACACAGGGCAGCGATCAGAAGCAGATTCCCCACCTTACTGACCTGCAGTTTCTTCGCCAGGATACCGGCGCCAATGCCGCCCACAATACCGCCGGCGGCCAGTGCGCCCTGCGCATAGCCGTACAGTCTGTTGGCCAGCGATGCCGAGAAGGGCAGCACTTCCGTCACCAGGTAAGGCAATCCTATATTGATCAGCGCAGAGAAAAAGAAATTTACACAACACACCATCACAAGTCCCTTGCCGATCACCGGCTTTTCCCTGCGGATAAAGTGAAAACTCTCCCGAAGATCCTGCCGCATGATCTTCCAGATACTGCCCTCCGTCTCCTGTTTTTCAAAAGGGATTCTGATAAAAATTTCCATCACCGCGGACAGCACGAAGCAGACAAGTCCCACCTCCAGAATCGGCAGAAGACCGTAAAGGCTGTACAAAACACCGCCCAGCACCGGTCCCAGCAGCGACGCAAAGGAGCTGACCACATTGATGACCGCATTGGCCCTCATAAACTCTTCCTGCTGCACAAGCGCCGGTATGCTCGCCTGCACCGCCGGCTGATAAGCGCCCGCTATGCCATATAACAGCATCAGTGTCAATGCCAGCAGGAACACCAGGTTTACTTTGCCCTGCAGCACCATGAAAGCAAGAATCAGCCCCGCCGTGGTAAAATCAAGCGCCACCATGATATTCCTCTTGTTCACCCGGTCGGCGATCATCCCGCCCACCGGTGACAGAATGATCATCGGTATAAAGGCACATGCCATCACCGTACCGTACAGCGCCGACGAACCCGTCTGATTTAATAAGTACAGAGGCAGCGCGAACCGGACGACCGCATTGCCAAACAGGGAGATGATCTGCCCGATCACCACCAGCGTAAAATCCTTCGTAAATAATCTGTTCTCCATTTTTTCATGTTCCATAAAGTTTTTTTCCATAAAATTTTTCATGACCCTTTCTTCTTTTTTATTCGGCCGCCTGATGACTCTGCCGGAGACCTGTGCCGGCCGCTTTGTATTATCATAATGAGACCGGCCCGGTTGCGCGACCAACTCTGGGTGTCACGGCCGCTACTATTGGTTGCGGGCCGCATTTCATGCATATTCTTCCACTCTTAAGAAACCATTAATTATGTCGAAAGTCTATTGATTTTTTCCCTGCAAGGTGTTATATATAATTGCGTATACCTGTGCTTTTACAATGGCCTGTTCATGGCACTGCGCACCGGCAGCAGATCCTGCCGCCAGCGCATGATCTACATGATACAGTACGGAATAGACGGTATAGAGACGGTAACGAACCCCATCCATTATATACAATATAGAATAGACTGTAAATGCGGGTGTTTCGGAATGGAGAAGAAATGTTCAAGCAAAAGAAACCTGTCGAACAGGGATTGCAGATCATCATCGTCGGCTGCGGCAAGGTCGGACAGACCCTGATCGCCCAGCTGATCAAGGAAGGCCACAACATCACCCTGATCGACAAGAACCAACAGAAAATACAGGAACTGACCAACCTCTATGACGTGATGGGCGTTGTCGGCAACGGCGCCAGCTTCAGCGTTCAGAAAGAGGCAGACATAGACCATGCCGATCTGATCATCGCGGTCACCGATTCGGATGAATTAAATCTTCTGTGCTGTACCGTGGCGAAGCGTGTCGGCAACTGTTCCGCCATCGCCAGAGTCCGCACGCCGGACTACAGTATGGAGGCCAATTACTTACGAGAACGGCTGGGCCTTGCCATGATCATCAACCCGGAGCTGGAAGCGTCCCGCGAGATGGCGCGTATCCTCTATCTCCCCACCGCGCTGGAAGTGGACACCTTCGCCCACGGCCAGGCGGAAATGATCAAGTTTAAAGTACCGGAAGAAAACCTGTTGGACGGCATGATGGTGGCCGATCTGGGCAAGACCGTGGGCAGGAATATCGCCGACAACGTGCTGATCTGCGCCGTGGAACGAGACAGCGAGATCTACATTCCTTCCGGTAATTTCCGTATCCTGCGGGGCGACTGCATCTCCTTCGTCTCCACCAGACGGGATGCCAAATCCTTCCTGGAAAAAATCGGTTTTAAGACCCATGCGGTCAAAAATACCATGATCATCGGCGGCGGTAAATCTTCCTATTATCTTGCCTCCCAGCTGCTCCACATGGGCATCTCGGTCAAGATCATCGACAGCAATCCCAAACGCTGTGAAGAGCTGAGTATCCTGCTGCCCAGGGCCGTAATCATCAACGGCGACGGCACCAACGAAGAGCTGCTTCGGGAGGAAGGGATCGAATACGTGGAGTCCTTCGTTCCCCTGACCGGCATCGACGAGGAGAATATCCTGCTGACACTCCATGCCAGACACGTCTCCCATGCCAAAGTCATTACCAAGATCAACCGCACCAACTACAAAGGGGTCCTCGGCGGCCTGAACATGGACAGCGTCATCTATCCGCGTTATATCGCTTCGGAGGCGATCGTGGCTTATGTCCGCGCGAAGAAGGCTTCCATGAACAGCAGCAATATCGAAACCCTCTACCATATGTTTGATTTCCGCGTGGAAGCCATTGAATTCCGTGTAAAAAGCGAATCGCCCGTGACAAACATTCCGCTGGCACAGCTTTCCCTGAAAAAGGGCCTGCTGATTTCTTTCATCAACCGCCGGGGCACGATCATCATCCCCAGCGGACAGGATTCCATCCAGGTCGGCGACACGGTCATGATCGTGACCACACATACGGGCTTTAAAGTGCTGCAGGATATTTTAAACGACTGATCCATAAGCCTGCCTGTACCCTGCTTTCGCTGACGCCCACGCCCACGAAAGCGGGAAATCAATACGAATCTGAGAATTACACGAGGATAACCATGAACAGTTCGATCATTCGCTATATATTAGGATGTATTCTAAAGACAGAGGCGGCTCTTATGCTGCTGCCCTGTCTTGTTGCAGTTTTTTATCAGGAAAAAGAAGGACTCTGGTATCTGCCGGTAGCTGCCGGCAGTCTGGTTCTGGGCGTGTTGATGAGCCTGCGGAAACCGAAGAACAGCGTCTTTTATCTGAAAGAGGGCTGTATCGCCACCGCTTTGAGCTGGATCTTTCTGTGCGTCTTCGGCGCGATCCCTTTTTACCTGACAGGCGAGATCCCGTCTTTTACGGATGCGCTCTTTGAGACGGTGTCCGGCTTCACTACCACCGGCGCCAGCATCTTAAGCGACGTGGAAGCGCTCTCCCACTGCTCCCTGTTCTGGCGCAGCTTTACCCACTGGATCGGCGGCATGGGCGTTCTGGTGTTCCTGCTTGCGATCATTCCCATGAGCGGCGGCTCCAACATCAATCTGATGCGTGCGGAAAGCCCGGGCCCGTCGGTAGGCAAGCTGGTTCCGAAGATGAAAGACACCGTGAGGATCCTCTATCTGATCTATGCCGGTCTGACCGTAACGGAGGTCGTTCTTCTGCTGCTCGGCGGCATGCCCTTTTTTGATGCGCTGTGTACCAGTCTCGGTACGGCCGGAACCGGCGGCTTCGGCATCAAGAATGACAGTATTGCCGGCTATTCCCCCTATCTGCAGTGGGTCACGACTATATTTATGATATTATTCGGCATCAACTTTAATGCCTACTGCCTGCTTTTGTTCCGCAAGATAAAAGACTTTCTCCGCATGGAGGAAGTGCGGTGCTACCTGCTCATTATTTTCGCTTCCGTTGCGTTTATTGCCGTTAATATATTAAAGACCTGTACGGGCATTTTCGATGCCGTGACCAAAGCGGCTTTTCAGGTGGCATCCATCATCACCACCACCGGCTTCTCCACCACCGATTTTCAGCAGTGGCCGGAGAGCAGCAAGGCGGTTCTGGTGCTTTTGATGTTTGTCGGCGCCTGCGCTGGCAGTACCGGCGGCGGCATCAAGGTATCCCGTTTTGTGGTATTGTTCAAGACGGTGCGGAAGGAATTCTTTTCCTACATCCACCCGAAGAGCATCAAGAAGATCAAAATGGACGGCAAGCCCATCGACCACGACGTGGTTCGTTCCATCAATGTCTACATGATCACTTTTATGGTTCTTTTTGTGATTTCCGTATTTCTGATCTCCTTCGAGAATACGGATCTGGTGACCTCTTTTACCGCTGTGGCGGCCACCATCAACAATATAGGCCCCGGCCTGGAACTGGTGGGGCCTACGGGAAATTTCGGCTTTTTCTCGCCTTTTTCCAAGTATGTCCTGATGTTTGACATGCTGGCCGGCCGTCTGGAGCTGTTCCCGCTGCTTTTGCTGTTCCATCCGACGATCTGGAAGGATCTGTTCGCCTACAAGAAGACCGTCTGGAAAGAGCATCACAAGGCCAGCCGGTTAAACCGACTGGCGCACTGACACCGCCTGACCTTTCCTGTACTACATACAGTATGGCAGTCCCCTGCTGCCTCAAATACCTTCTTTCAGCGGTTCGACGATCACTTTCCACGCCTCTGTCAGGCGTTCTAATGAGTACCCCGCATTGGCCGGGCTGGTGGAAGGCAGCAGATACGCCTCCCGCCCGGTAACCGGCAATATATATTTCTGATACAGCTGATTGGCCTTGCCGCCGTTTGTATAGATGGCCCGGATGTCCGCACCGGAGAGAATGCGCGACAGGTCGTTGGGCTCCACATCCCGGATACTGGCATCGGAAGAACCCGTGATCTCACAGCTGGCGATCACGTCCCAGACTGCGATATGATGTTTCGTCAGCATGGCCCTCTTCTGCGGGATATCTTCCGGCACTTTGCATTCCAGCACCTGCGCCAGTACTTTCCAGAAACGGTTCTGCTTATGTCCGTAGAAAAACTGCATTTCCCGCGACTTGACAGACGGGAAACTGCCCAGGATCAATATTTTAGACTGCGCATCATAAATCGGCTCGATCGTGTGTACCATATCTGTCCCTCCTGTATCCTTTGGCCCTCAGCCCTTCATTTTACTCTTAACTCTGTCTGCCTCTTCTCCATAATTTTTCCCTTAAGAAGCATTCCCAGCGCTCATGCCCTTTCATGTAGCCGAAGCCCTCTTCCTCCAGAAAAAGCGCCTCCAGTCTTTCCTGCATCTCTTCCCGAAACTCATCGGAGACCTCCCGAAACGACATGTGTTCATACAAAAGCGCGTCCTTGAAAGACGAAATCTCTCCGACACACGCCGCCAGTTCCTCCGCACAACAAAGCGTCTCTTCAACATCCTCCCTCGCCTGCGCCATCTCCAGACTCACAGTAGCCTCATGATAACGCCCCATCTCAAACAGTCTGATCAGTTCTATCGTCTTTTCGGCCAGATAGTCCGCCTTTTCCAGCTCCTTCGCCTGCAGCCGCATGGAAAGCATACTCTGCAGCACCGTATTCAAAAGCTGATAGCCGGAAAACAGAAGCTCCTCATAAGCCTTATAGGCTTCCTCCACCTGTCCCCTGCGCGCATAAAGAAGGGCCTGTTTCCTCTTCCGTTCGGGATTCTGGGTAGAAAAACAGGCCAGACACTCCTCCGCCCTGTCATACTGTTCCTGCTGTATGTAATACGTGTAGAGGCACTCCGCCGCAGTCGTCCGCACGTACTCCTCGCTGCTGCCAGACAGTCTCCGGAAAACAGAAAGGAAAAAGTCCTCATGGCCTTCGGCCTCCAATCCGGTAAGCCGATATCCCATCAACTGAATTGACATCCACAAGAGCAGATGCTCGCAATCCGGATACTGCTCCATCTGCTTCTTCGCCCATGCAAAAGCATCCTCAAACCCTTCCGTTTTCAGCTTTCCGTTCAGGACCACGATCAGTTCATTCACTTCCCGGTCTGTCAGGTCCCCCTGAAAAGTCAGCAGCGTATCCAGAGAAATCCCCAGCAGACGCGCGATCGGCGCCAGCAGCGTAATGTCCGGCAGCGAATTGCCCCGCTCCCACTTATTGACCGCCGGCGCCGTCACCCCGAGACGCTCCGCCATTTCTTCCTGGGTCATGTTTTTGCTTTTTCTGTATTTTCTGATGATCTGTCCGATCTGCATATAATCTCCTCCTGCCTATACCATATAAGTTCCATTTCCCTGTTTGTCATGACAATTTAAGCATAGCAGAGGTTTTTATCGTGCACAATTGAATGAGCGTTAACTTTCCGTAAATAAATTTAACCGGTTCTCATATTCTTTTTACTGCTTTCTTTTGCCCACAGCAAAGTTCAAACGATTCCCCGGATAATTTTCTGTGTTTCCTCATCCGACAGAAGACACCTTATCTTTTCCTTTCCCGTTTTTCCTTTTACTGTGCCGCAATGTGTGCCTCTGTGATCCTCCAAAATACAGCAGTCCACATACCAGCATTTTCCCAGCTTTTCACCTTTAACGCTCCATGCATCCTGATCCGTCAATTCAGCTGTGATAGATTTCAGCACTCTCTCTGTCGAATAATTTTTAAATCCCATAAGATATTGCAGCGTTTTAGGATCGGTGATGCTGCTGATCTCTATCCTGTGTTCCTGAAATGCATGCAGAATCTGTTCCCGCATGACGATTTTATCTTTTCTTCTGCTTCCCGTCCATTCGATCAAATAACGAAAACTGAAAATAATATATTCGAAACAAGTCAGATCAAGCACCCTGATCTGACCCGAATATTCAGCCGCCAACTCCCGTAATTCCAGATATTTGTTCATAATGTCCATATTATCATAGACAATATCGAACGCTATATAATAGATGTCGTCACCCTCAAGCGTTAAGTCTCTCACTGCATCCAATAATTTCTGGTTGCTCCCCTTACTCTCCACCGTGAGCATGCCGCCAAACAAATACGCATTCACAAGCTGCCAATAATGTAATCCGGCGCCGCTGTCCTCTGTCCATAAATACTTCATATGCAGGCCAACTCCTTTTGCAGTGTAACAACATGCTCATGCTCCGAAAGTATGGTAAAACTGTCTGCTGAAAGATTCAATCCGTCGCAGTTTCTGAGAAACAGCATATATTGGTTACTGTTTTCAAAATTAATAAACCTTCTGTCCTCTTCATTCAAAAGAGTATCTGCATTATCGATCACAATAAAATTGTGTCTGCAGGTCATCAGGTTCTTGTGAAATTCCTCTGTTTTGTAGTTAAAAAGTCTGATCGCCCGGTATTCTCTGGTCATCTTCAGATCTTCCAGCATCTGATATAAATAAGTCTTTCCGGTAGCGCTGTCACCGCGTACCAGCGTAATGCGGTCCCCAAATTTTAGAGAATAAAAAAAAGGAGCCGCATGAAATTCAATCGAATCAAATATCACTCCCAGCTCTCCTTTCATATTCAGCAGACCACCACTTTTCATATCCCCGGCGGCCTGCCACTACTACATCCCCGTTAAAGCAAATCTCCACTTCCTCCCCGATACGAAATCGTTCAGGTCTGCTCATATAGATCCTGGCTCCCTCCATCCGGAAAAGAATCTCCAGAACATTTCGGCCGCATTCTTCCGCGCTGACCACTTTATTCATGTTTTTTGCAATGTTAAGGTATGTCTTGCATCCTGTGGAAAGATTGCGAATCGTCCCCAGACCATATTTCGTTACAATATGCATATCGTCCGTGATCCTGGCTCCGTCAATTCTTTCCACAATCTGCTTCTCTTCCTCGGTAAAAGGCTGATTGCCCGTATAAAGATTAAAATACCAGTCATTTTGCAGGATCCAGTCATCATTCTCCTGCTTCTGCGTATAAAGATAGATCAATCCTGCCACCTGCTTTCACCATGCAAAGGACTAAAACCAGCCTAAACTGCAATAACGGTTTTATTTCTTATCCACAGCTCCCGCTTCCTCCGGCTGGCTGACGCTCTTCTTCACCGGACCGTCCGCCTGTGAAGCCGTCATCGTACATCTGCCGTCGAAGCTGGCGTCTTCATCGATCACAAGGGATCTGGCGGAAATATTGCCCACCAGCTTACCGGTGGAGAGAAGCTCCAGTTTCCCCTGCGCGGCGATATCACCGTCCACTCTGCCGGAAATGATCACGTGCTGTGCGGAAATATTGCCCTTCACATGACCGTTCTTCCCGATGATCAGCTCCTTCTCGCAGGTGCAGTTGCCGTTGACCGTACCGTCGATCCTGACAGCCTCAGGCGCCTTGAAATCTCCCTCAAAAACAGCCCCATCCCCAAGTATGGTGCCTACCTTCACTCTCGCCTCCATGTCGGAAGCATTACTTTTGTTCTTGCCCAGCATTCCTGTTTTCCTCCTTTTATCCTTTCGCTTCAAATACGGTAAGCGGATCGATCGCTTCTTCCTCGAAGAGGATCTGATAATCCAGCTGCGTATCATCTGTCAGTACCGTCAGCAGGATATCTCCTGCCTGTACCTGTGCGCCTGCCTGTATCTGTGTCTGCGCCTCCTGACGGCACATGTACCGCGACTTGTAGCCATTGTTATGTTCCACCTCGATGATATGCGCGTAAGTATCATCCGATTCTACCGTCACCACCATGCCGTCACCCGTGGCGACCACATTGCCGTCCAGATTGGTGTTCAGTGACAGATAAGGCTGCTCCGCCGAATAATCAGACAGCACGGTACTGATACCGTTATAGGGATAGCGCCTCGGCACGGAAGTATCCTTCTCCGGCGCACTCTCCGTCTCAGCTTCCGCCCCCTCTTCCGCGGCATTCTGCGCATCCGACGCCGTCTCATTCTGCATCGTCTCCAGCTCGGCCAAAAGCGTTCCCTTCTCCTGCTCCAGCGCCTGCATCTGCGCCTCCAGCGTCTCGATCGTCTCCTTCTGCTGCGTCACCTGTCTGCGCACGTTCTCCTGTCGGGTGAATTGAAATCCCGTCCAGGCTGCCGCCCCTGCGACCGCCAGCAGAAGGACCGCCAGTACGCCGACACCCAGCCGGAAGGAGAACCGTGATACATGAAACTGCCTGCTCTTCCCGCCCGTATTCGGAATGAGGAGTACGGAAAAGGTTTCTTTATGTTTATGTCTCTGCTTTTGTCGTTTCATATTCCTCTCCATTCCGCCGCAGTCTCTGCGGCAAAATATAATTTACCAGACATCCGCCGATCCGGTACGCCGCAGTCTCACAAAACAGACGGCATATCAGGCGGCAATGCCACACGACACTTCCCTATCTTACCAGACTTTGGCCTTTTTTTCAATCCAACTGCTCTTCCAAATTTTATTTCTGCCTGTAAAATATGCCCTTTTTTGCCAGAAACAGACTTTTTTCCTGTAAATCAATCTTTATGCAATTTTTCCAGCTCTCTTTCGGTCTAATAGGTGTAAGGTATAGTAAACGGCATAACAAATTTCTGCTGCCTTACACGACGCCCGGCCGGCGCTGTCACATAACAAACTGACCGAACAGGAAGACCGGTCAGACAGATCCGCGCATTTACCGCGCTGAATCGTACCGAAAACATACTGCCTTCAATATGACAAAGGCATACACGCCTTCGCGCATGGAAGGTAAAATTTACTGATCCAAAGAAAGGAGACAACACAGGTGGAACTTCTTGTAAAGAAGGCAAAAAGGGGTGATGCCGAAGCCTTCATAGAACTGATCGAGAAAAACAAGCTGAGCATGTACAGAGTTGCCCGCGGTTTTCTCAGGGAAGAAGAGGATGTGGCGGACGCCATGTCGGAAACCGTCCTGACCTGCTACGAAAAAGTCGGCTCACTGCGGCAGGACGCCTATTTCAAAACATGGATGATCCGTATCCTGATCAATCACTGCAAGGATATTCTGAAAAAACAAAAGCGCAGCATTTCCGTGGAAGATATCCCGGAAACCGAAGCCCGGGTGCCAGACAGCGAAAGCCTGGAATTCCGGGAGCTGATCGAACCGCTCAGAGAACAGGACCGCAGCATCTTTACCCTGTACTATGTCTACGGACTGAAAGTCAAAGAGATCGCGGCCTGCATGGAAATGAAGGAAAACACCGTGGCCACCCGCCTGAAACGCGGACGCGAGGCGCTGCGGGAAGAACTGAATGCCGATCATGTGAAAGGAGGGCGTCGATGAACACATACAGGGAAGAAAAACTCCCGCAGGTGGTGGAAGACCGGCTGCAGGAAGCATACGATATCATACGAAAAGAGGAACGAAAAAAGATGAGCAAAAAGAAGGTTACAGATTCCGACACACAAACCCGGACAGCCGGAGGAACTTCTCACACCATAAAGAAACAGCCAAAAACCTACAGAAGATGGATCGGCGCGGCGGCCGCCGTTGTCCTGGCCGTAGCCATACCGTCGGGCGTATATGCGGCAGTATCTTACTTTCAGAGAAATGTACAGGAGGAGGCCGACAGCCTCACTTATGCATTTGATCTCAACTATGACCTGATCCCCGGAGAATATCAGGTAAAGGCCGGCTATCTGCCAGACGGCATGAGCGACGACGGCTCCGGCCAGTACAGAAGTCAGACGGACAACCGCTGGATCACCGTTATGCCCGTCTACACCATGGCGGAGCTGGACAGCATCAACGGCCAGATCGTCGTGGAACACATAGACCAGGTAGAGCATACGCAGATTGGCGGCATGGCAGCGGACGTGATCACCTTCAAAGAAGCCGATAAATACCGCTCCGCCACCTGGCTTTTCCTGTTCAACGAACATGCCGGCTACGTCCTCGACATCCGGGCCGACTATTCCGTTCCCCGGGAAGAACTGCTGAAATTCGCCGAAGCCCTGCAGATCGACCGAACCGGAGACGGCAGCTATGAGACGGTGGAGGATAAAGAACTCAGAGAAAAGGAGGAGGCTGCTGCGGCCGCGGCACAGACGGATGCCGCCGGCAGATGGGACGACCTGATGCGGCAGGGTATCCCTGCGGAAAAGATTCACCCGCTGGGCGAAGAGCTGCGTCTGTATGACGGTTCTTTCGGTTACAGGATCACAGACTATGCATTTCTGGACAGCATTGCGGGCTTTGACAAGGAGGGCTTCTTCGACTACACCAGATTTGACGGCTGGCTGAATCCCGACCTGACCCTGCGCCCTTACACAAGGCAGCACTACGACAAGAACCTGCAGCTGCTTTCCGAAGAGCGCACGAATCAGGAGATCCTGCGCGTCGATGTGGAAGTGACCTGCTACGATGACGAGGCGGCCGCCTTGGAGGCTCCCCTGAACCTTGACCTGACTTATGTAGAGCAAAACCCGGACGGTTCCTTCACCTGGGCCGAGGATTCCTATGAAGCCGTTCCCGCCGAAGAATATTATCTGCAGATGGATCACAGCGCCGTCTATATCGACAGTGCAGTCCACACCGAGGGCGAAGACCGCAGGTCCTTCTTCTATCAGCAGGTGAACAAAGGCGAGACGCTGCGCTACACCCTGCTCTTCGTCGTCGATCAGGACAGAAAGGACGACTTCCTGTTAAGCCCCATAGGATACAACAGCAGCCTGTGGCAGAGCGAGTCCATGACGGTGCAGGAGATCCAGGATTCCCTGGACGGCTATCTCCGCCTGCAGTAACCTCATACGCCCCGCCATGATCGAATAACACAATATGGCCGTTTTCGTTACGCTTCCCTGCAATGGGAAGTGTAACAGAAACGGCCCTGTCCATATAACAGGCGCAGCCCTCTGACCTGCTTTTCCGGCAGCTGTTATACATTTCATTCGCTGAAAGGATATGCGCTTCGTGTCAAAAACCCTTTGACAGGTACAGCACCAGATCGTCGTCATTTTCACACGCCGCATACGGTTCACACACCGCATCCCTGTACCAGACGCCGGAACCGTCCGGGACATATCCCCGCTTCACGTACATTCTCTGGGCGCTGCCGTAACCGCTGTGCAGCCCGACACCAAGATAGACCACATCCGCATACCCGGCCGCAATCTCTTCCGCAACGTCCATCAACCTGCTGCCAATCCCCCGTCTGCGGTACTTCTCCAACACGCCGAAATCCACGATCTCCGCATATCCGCTGCCGCCGAAAGCGCCCCATTTAGAATCCGGATAGACATTGACATATCCGGCCACGTTCCCTTCATATTCCGCCGCCAGTGCAATGGCCCTTCCCGCGTCCTGATCCTGCAGTCTGGTCTCATATTTGTCCGCGGACGCCTGCCAGCCCTGCGCCAGCTCCTCCCGCACGATCACTTCCACGTCCCCCGGCTCCAGATTCCGGATCAAGATACCCTCATTGCTATAATATGTCATCGCCCCTTCTCCCATTTCATCTGTATTTGACAAAAGCATACCATAAGTGAAGCATCGTAACAAGTAATTGAAATTTTCTGAAAAAATAAATTGAGATATCCAAAAAGAGTGTTTATAATAGAATTAAGAGAAAACTAACAGAAAAAGGGGGAATTATTTATGTATAATATCGTAACGATCGAACGACGGTATGCCAGCGGCGGAAATGAGATCGGCCAGAAACTGGCGGAAGCTCTGGGCTATAAACTCTATGACAGAAACATCCTGATCAAAGCCGCCAAAAATCTGGAAATCCCTTACTTCCAGATTGAAGATCTCGACGAGAGCACTGCCGGCGGTATCCTGATGAACCTTGCAAAGACAGGTCTCGGCGGTCTCTCCGGCAACCGGGAGCTGCCCCTGGCCGACAAGCTGTTTCTCGAGGAGGAACGCATCATAGAAGAAGCTGCAGCGAAAGGAAACTGCGTGATCGTCGGCAGGGCTTCCGGCTATATCCTGCGGGAACACGTGAATGCTTTAAGAGTATTCGTCTACGCAGACAAACAGAAACGGATCCAGAGAGCTATCGAGCGGGAAGGAATCCAGCAGTCCGAAGCCGAAAATGCCCTGAAACGAAATGACAAACGAAGAGGCGGTTTCTACAGTTCCGTCACCAACTGGGAGTGGGGCGCACCGCAATACTACGACCTGTTCTTGAACGCCGGAGAACTCGGAATTGACAGATGTGTCAGAATTCTGGCAGAAGCCATAAAATAACGATCAGACCGATGTACAAGAAGCTATACCATGCAGTATCATCTGTCATCTGTTCTGTCCAATACGGGGAGGCCGTCACGTCTCCCCGTATAATATTGCATTCTTACCTCCCTACGGGAGCATTTTCGCGGCATTCTCCAAAGAAAGATTGCCGAATCCATGCACCGGATCTCAACTTCGTCTCTGCGATTCCGAATCTACGGTACGGACACCAATCCGTAGTGAAAAAGTAATGCTTTAGTATAAACTGTCAGCTTTCAGCCGCACCGCCATATCTGCCACCGCACACTGCAGATACGCACACAGGCCCGCATCTCCTTCAAAATATTCGACGCATAATGCCTCCACCGCCTCTTCCAGCAGCTGTCTTAAACCTGCCGTATCCGTCTGACCGCATATAGACTGGATCCGCAGGTGATCATCCTTTTCAAGCCCGGGCTCTGTCAGCGGTTTCTTCGCCAGCATATGCTTAAGCACCGACAGCAGCACCACTTCACAGAGATTCTCTATCATCTCCATATACATGCTGGTATGTTCCCTTAACACCGTGCGCACATATCCCTGCGGAAACCGGCCGAGAAACCGCTGCTCCAGCCGGACACATTCCAGAAACGCACTGATCCTGTCAATGCCCGTACAGGCAGACAGATCCGTTATCAACGGATAGTCCAGCGTCAGGATCGTATTCTGCGGCTCCAGCAGACAGTCATACCATTTGAAAAATTCCGGCATTCCTTTTACCACGGTATCATGCAGACACTGATTGCCGTACCAGTTGAATTCCGGCAGCATCTGATTGTACATCTCCAGTGTCCGTTTCGTCTTCTCTTTGACCAGCTTCGCTCCCGTCTCATACGCCTGCTGTGCCGACATGCGCTCTGCCCTGCCTGCCATCACCACCTCAGCCTGCTTTTGTCCTTTCTCACTTTTCTTTTTCTGCTCCTTCTGTGTTTCCTTCCCCTTCGTCACCTCATGAATACAGTACAGGACGGCTCCCATCAACTGCTCCGCCTTTTCATACGTCACCGACGAACTCTCACCGGCACAATACTTTTCCGCCAGCCTGCCCACGATCGGCACCAGTTCTTCCATTGTATACATGCCACGCCTCCTCCCCGGATATTTCCATCCGACACAGTTTTCCCTGTCGTGGTCCAACATCAAACCCGACACTGCCCTAACCCTCTGCCGCAAATTTGCTGCTGTCACAGACCCTTCACCGTACCGAAAGCCTGCCCCAGCTTTCAGCACAGATCCCGCAGCGTCGCCAGATACAGGTCATAGTCCCACCGCTTTACTTCATCGAAGGCAGACGCCTCTCCGTGTCCGGCCGTTGCCTTATATCCGCTGTACCCTGCCCGGACCGCCTGCGCAAAGTTATTCAGGCACGTACCTTCCAGATAATCCAGATCGCCGAAGCACAGCTCCTCGAACTGCTCCTTCATCAGATGCAGAAGCTCCTCATCGGATATCTCATCCAGCATCTCATTCTTATACAGATAGAAAATCTCCTGCAGCCGGACGATCGTCTCCACATAATTATTCTGGTCTATAAAGTCCGAGTCACAGAATTCATAGATGATCTTTGGCGTAACAGAGTCCCCGAACTCGACCCGTTTCTGTTCCCGCAGTGTATCCGTCCGCTCCCGCACGATCAGCTTCGCCTCCTCTTCGGTCAGCGCAAGCCCGTACTGTGCCGTGGCACGGTTTGTCTCTACCACCTTCCCCACCTGATTCTCCTGCAGTAAAACCATCCAATCCTGATTCAAGAGCATCCCTCCTTTCAGAATGCACTGCAGCCGGGTGCAGGGCTCCGTCAACAGTGACAATCACTACTATAGCATCACCCTGCCGGCAGTGCCAGTCTTGAATTTTAACCACTTTTGTGCTATTATAATAATGGAAAAAGGCCAGAACAGCGCATGTCTCCCATCACGCTGTCCCGGCCTTTTCTTTTGCCTGTTACTTTTTACTTTCTATATCAGATCAGAATATCAGAATCTCTTGATCTTCTTCGTCGTATTCTTCTCAAACTCGACGTCACGCACCTTCAATTTGAAGACTCGCTTGTAGAGCGGTGCGGTCTTATTATAATCGTCGATAACAGACTGCAGCTGTGCCTGCAGATCCTTGATTTTCTTCTTGGACGCATATTCATAATCCGGGAAGATTTCCGCCTCGATCACACCTTCGCTGTCACGCACCAGCACTTCCTGTACCAGCCGGTGGGCGCCGATCTTGTTCTCAATCTCTTCCGGCGACACATTCTCGCCGTTTGGCGTAATGATCAGGTTCTTCTTGCGTCCGGTCAGGAACAGGAAACCGTCCTCGTCTATGTACCCCAGATCTCCCGTCTTCAGCCAGCCGTCCTCTAACGTCTGCGCCGTCTCCTCCGGCATCTGGTAATAGCCCTGCATCACGCTGGTGCCCTTGACCCAGATCTCCTCATCCACGATCTTCACTTCACAGTTGGGCAGGCATCTGCCGACAGAACCGGCCTTGAACGCGCTGTTGGAGTTGGCGCTGATGACCGGCGCGCACTCCGTCATGCCGTACCCCTGCAGAATCTTGATTCCATACTTTTTAAAAAGATCGATATAAGCCGGATTCAGGTAGGCGCCGCCGCTGCAGATGGTATGGAACTGCTTACCAAACACCTTGATCTTCACCAGCGGGGCGGGGATCAAAGACGCTTCCTCCAGCTTCTTTGCTAACGTCTCCACCATCAACGGCACCATCAGGATCATATTCGGCTCAAAAAGTTTGATATTCTTAGCCACCCGCAGCAGCGAATCGTTGATGCAGATGACCGCTCCCACGGAAGTCCCTTTCAGGATATCCATGCTCAGACAGTAGGCGTGATGGATGGGCAGTACGCTCATCAGCACCGTTCCCGGCTCATAGCCCATATCCAGCGCTGTCGCATTCTCCGCCAGATTCCTGTGCGTAAGCATGACGCCCTTGCTTTTTCCCGTAGTTCCCGAAGTAAACATGATCATCGCCAGATCTTCCGGCTGCGGCTCGAAGTCCGGCCGCTGCGGCGCCTCTGCGATCAGGTTCCACATGGAAAGGGCGCCTGGCACTTCCGTTTCCTCTTCCATCGCAATCAGGTGCTGCAGCCTGGGACATTTCTCCGCCGCCATAAGCGCCACATTTTCCTTTGACGCATCATAGAGAAAAGTGGTCGCATCCGCCCTGTCGATCAGCTCGCACAAATCTTCTGCCGGCAGATTGGCATCCAGGGGCACCGCCACGCTGCCGCCGTTCACGATCCCGTAATACCCGGCAATCCAGGAGTAGGAAGTAGCTCCCACAAGAGCGATATGCTTCCCCTGCTCTCCCAGCTTATTCAGCGCGGCCGAGAAATGTTCGCTGTCCTGCCGCAGCTGCGTGTATGTCTTTGCAGCTACCTTCGTTTCCTTTTTGCCGCCGTCTCCGGCTTCTTTTACCTTATACCGGATGGCATCCAGCGTGCCATATGCTTCCTGTGCTTTCACAAGCAGCTCATAGATCGTACTGCGCAATTCATTCATAGCTTTTCCCTCTTTCTTCGTAACAGTTCAGCCTTCGGCTTCCCTGTTACGGAATCTGCCCATTCCTAGTCGCCTTCGGCGAGGGGCAGATTCTTTTGGCCCAATTTACATATTCTCACGGCCTTTGCAGTAAATGCAAAGGCCTGGATTGAACTGTTACCTTTCTTCCCTCTGCGTGCCCTGCACGCCTGTCTCGATGACGGTTCCTTACGCCAGCTTCTCCAGATAATCCACCGCTTCCTGCACGGTGCGGATATCCACTACCTGTTCCTGATCGATCTCGACATCCATCACATCCTCGATCTCACCAAGCATACTCATAAAGTCAAAAGAAGTAAATCCCAGGTCTTCGATAAAACGTGACTCCGGCTTGATATCTTCCTTCTTCACTTCCACATAATTTACAATGATATCCTTCAACTGTTCTAACATAATCTCTCATCCTCCTTTATCCCTTAACCCCGATTACACAAGTCTGATAACCTCTCCAATCTTCAGATCCGGATTCTCAATGCCCTTAAACATGATCTTACAGATATAATAATAGAAATACTCCAGCTGCTCCTTCGTATAAGCCTTCGTCTGGTGTTCGAAGCTGAAATCCAGCCCGTTATCCTCCGCTCTGTGCATCACCGTCAGATACAGCCCGTCCGAATAATATCCGTTGCAGTACCGCTTTGTCTTGTAGCGGATGCCTCCTAAATCCGTCAGTCCTTTTTCCCGCAGGGTGGCCGGCTGATAGGTGAGGGACACCGTCTCATACCCCATCCCGCGCGGCAGCTTATACAGCTGGCTCCTGTAGCCAAGATACTCTCCGGGGTTGAAATTCACATACCGGAACACCTCATTCTGCTTATCCCTGATCTCGAAGATACCTTCCAGAAAGGTCTTATCCTCAGGAATGACCGTTCTGAACGGGAAACAGTGAATCCTCGTACCGCCCGACTTTTTCTCCTGTAAGGTAGCCCGGCGCGCATAAGCGATCTGCATGGACACATCGTCACACGTGTTGATCTTCTGTAAATAGGTACGGATGCCCATCACCAGCAGACACTGCAGGGAAATATGCTGCTGTTCACAGAAAGTCATCAGTCTTCTGGTAGGCTCTTCTTCCAGATGGAAAACGTCGATAGCCGCCGCGAAGCTGTCCGATCCGGTGGGCGCTGCCCGCAGATTCGGATTGCCAGTCGCCGCCCTGGCTTCCTCCAGCTTCCTGGGCCCTTCGATCCCGTTGTAGATCGGCTCCGACTCCTCGATCAGTTTGCGGAAATAAGCCCGGTCTCTCGCCTGCGCCCTGCTGCCTGCCTCATAGGCCAGATCCTTCTCCACCTGTTCGATATAGGAACGCATATCCGCCGGATAAGGAATCCCCTCGAAATTCGCGTTACAGTATAACTCGATCACATCCTTCATAAAACCGATCAGCGACTGTGCATCGAGAAATCTGTGGTCACCCACAAGGAACATACCCTCAAAACCGTCCGGCGTCTTGATGATAACAACCTTGTTCATCGGCGCATCTTCCTTGTCAAAGGGCACCCGCGTCCACGCCGTCATCTCCGCCTCCGCTTCCTCCATGGTCTTACCCGTGAAATCCACATACTCTATCTCGCGGTCTTCTTTTTCCACGATATACTGATACCATTCTTCCTCTTTCCTGTCATACACAAGCCGTGCACGCATGGACTCACAGCGTTCATACGCCTTGTAGATCGCCTTACGAAGTTCGTCAATATTCAGTTCAAACTCTATCGTCAGGCTCGTGCCCACATTCAGAACCTCTTTGCCCGGACAGTAATCCGCATAGTAAAAGTGAAACTTCTGCGCCACCGTCAGCGGATATGTTTTATACCCTTTTCTAGTCTTCATATCGTAATTCCTTCCATACTTTCTCTTATGCCGCCGAAACGGCACAGATCCTGCCAATCCTTCTAAAAAATCTCCTCGGCAAACTCATCCAGCGTCTTCTCATAAAGCGCCATTTCCTTGTAGTAGCTCTCCGCATGGGCTGCCCCCTCGACGATCAGCTTCCGCTTCGGAGAACGGCAGTTCTCATAGATCTCATGACACATGCTGCAGGGCACGAAAGTGTCCGCTGAGCCGTGTATGAAAAGGATCGGCACCTTCGCCTTCTGCACCTCATACTTCGCGTTGCACTCATCCATACCGTAACCCGCAAGTTTTCTGTTGATCAGGTCCGCCCCCTGAATGGCCGGGAAAGCCGGCAGATGATACATCGTATTCAACACATGGGTAAATACTTCTTTGGGAGAGGTAAAACCGCAGTCCGACACAATCCCCTTCACATTGTCCGGCAGCTCCAGGCCGCTTGTCATCAGCACCGTAGCACCGCCCATCGAAGTACCGAAAAGCATGATCTCCACATCCTCGCCGCACTCCCGGATCATCCAGTCGATCCAGCCCTTCGCATCTTTCCTGTCCAGACAGCCGAACCCGATATACTCTCCCTCGCTCTCGCCGTGCGCCCGCGCATCCGGCATCAATATGGCATATCCGTGTTTGAGGAAATAATCGGCGATCGCCATGTGGTTGCTTAACCCTTCGCCCGTATAACCGTGAAAACAAATCACGGCCTTGTTGATCCCCGACTCCTTCCGGTACTCTTCCAGTGCCGGAAAATAAGTTGCGTGCAGACGCAGCCCGTCAAAAGCGGTCATATACACGTCGCTGTGCGGCTGCTCCATCACAAACCCTTTTCTCTCCTCCATCAGCGGAAAGTACTTCTCCCAGTCCGTACCGGACATCTTCGTCGTCCGCTCCGTCTTCGCATTCCCCCGCTTCATGGTCCTGTTGTAAAAGTATACCGTCTCTCCTATCCCTGCCGCGGTCAGAATCCCTGCTGCCGCAACGATGTTTTTCAATGCTCCCATCGTTATATCATCTTCTTTCTTTATGGTTTTATGCTCTTAAATGTTTTGGCTTCCTGCTCTTCTTACTTTATACTCTTAGCGCTTTGTTTTTTGCTTTACGCTCTTAAATACTTTTACTCTTACTTCTTATTCTTCTTGTTCTCTTTCTCCACTACTTTCTTGGCTACGGTCTTCACAACCGTATCTACCACCTTATCTGTCGCCTTCTTCGCCAGACTCTTCTCCTGCGCGGCCTTCTTCATCTCGATGATCTCTTTGAGCCGCAGCGCCTTCTCGATATTGCCTTCCACCCGCAGCTTCTGCTCTGTAAAGGCAGCCACCGGATCCATCGTTCCGTCCGCAATGGCAAACAATACCTCGGGCGCACAGATGAACATCGCATCCCTGTCATAGTACTCGTAAGGTTCCACATAAAGCACGCCGTCCTTCACTTCCACATAGAACGCGCCGCCCGCTTCCTCATCTTCGATGTTGAACTGGAACGCAAGATGCTCATGAATATCACTCACATCGGCTCCCATAAATTTTCCCTTGATCTCATAAAATAAATCTGCGTAAGTCATTTTTCCTTATCCTCCTTTTTCTCCCCTCATAGTGTAACATCGCTTTGCGGCAGTGCAGATGTCTCTCCTGCCGCACCGTTTCCTGTCTTATAGAATGCGCCGTTGTGACTGACATGATGTATACGCTCCATAATTCGCGGCATTTCGACCGATGGTCGAACGCCTCTAAACAAACAGTACCACACTTTTCGACCATCGGTCAACTACATTTTTATCTAATTTACACATCAGTTTTTCCGGTTTTTATGGCACTATTTATAATTGTATGGAAATCCCGTTTATGATATGATTGCTTATATTATTTGCGAAATATTCATGAAAAGCGCTGTGTTTTCCAGAGAACGTGTCAGAGACAGCGACAGCAAAGGACGCAGGTACGCCATGCACGCGTTCCTCAGCAAAAAACGCTTCGGAATGGAGGAAACTATGCCGGACACAAAGAAATATGACAGAATCTTAGACGCACTCCACCAGCTTCTGGAGGACGAGACAATACAGAATATCTCCGTCAGCGATATTGCGAAAAAAGCCGGAATCGGCAAGGGAAGCATCTACTACTATTTCCCTTCCAAGGAAGCGATCCTCGACGCACTGATTAAACGAAACTATGAGAAGCCGTTGAAAACGGCCAAAACCCTGGCCGGACAGACAGAGATCTCTCCCTTTACCCGCATGGCCATGATCCTGCAGGCGTGCCGCAACTCTTCGGACGCCTTCTTAAGCCAGGACAACAGCGCAGCCGTCATGGCAAACGCCCAGGAAAGCGCTTTTCTGCACCAGAAATACATGAATCATCTGATTTCCGAGTTGAAACCAAGCCTGACCGAGATCATCAAGCAGGGCATCGCCATCGGCGATATTCAGTTCGAATACCCGGCTGCCCTTGCCGAGATCGTCCTGATCGTGCTCGCCGTCAAGCTGGACAACACCTTCCTCTCCGCCACCGCCGAAGACTCGGAAGGTACGATCCGCGGGCTGGTAGCCCTGCTGGAACGAGGTACGGGCGTGCCCGAAGGAGCGCTCAATTACCTGACGCTGCCGGTAACGGATCTCTGATATTATCCTGACTCCCGGCTGTGCGCATCCATCCGGCCCTGCGCCGGGAGCAGGATAAAATACTCTTGCCCCGTTCAGTTCCCACATCTTTTCCAGACATATATTTTCCCCTTTTACTGCTTTCCGAATCATGTTCCGTGACGGGAAAATTCAAGCCCGTGCACGACATTTTAAAAAAACCGAAAAAATCTGTGACCTTTGCATCGTCTCTATCATCTAATTATTGTAAAATGAAACGGCCGTTTCATAAAAACAGGCAAACCGCCTGCAATTTAACGATAAGGACTATAAAAGAATGAACAAGAAACAGTTTACGGCACAGGTACTTGAGGCTGAGAAGAGCCTGTATCACATCGCAAAGTCTATTCTAAAAAATGATGACGACTGCGCCGATGCGATGCAAAACGCAATCTTACATGCTTTCGAAAAATTACAAACCTTACGGAATGAGATGTATTTCAAGACATGGCTTACCAGAATACTGATCAATGAATGCAACTATATTATCCGTTCCAGAAAGGCGCAGGTTCCTTACGAAGATTACTATGAAGATGCGAAGGCTGCTGCAGGGCAGGAGGATTACCCGGATGTGTTCGAGGCGGTCATGGAATTGGATGAGCATTACAGAATTCCCCTGGTACTGTTTTATGTGGAGGAATTTTCCATCAAAGAAATCTGCCGGATATTAAAGCTGTCACAAGGTACGGTAAAGACAAGGCTGTATCGGGGCAGAAGACTTTTAAAAGAAAAATTAGAGGGAGTATATGGATATGAAAAAAAAGAACTGGTACGATGAATTTCCCGAGGTGCCGGAGCATGTGCATCAGACTGTATTAAGTACCCTTGCCGGGCTGGATGACAGAAAGGTCAAAAAGGTGAAACGGATGAAAAAGAATAAGATCATTATTTTAGCGGCTGCCATGACAGCTGTACTTGGAATGACTGTGAGCGCGTCAGAGATCTTTAAGTGGAACAAACAGGCACAGGAGGTCTTTGAGGCAGACGAGGAACAGCAAAAAGAGCTGGTGATGGATCAGATCGCACAGGAAGCGTATCAGACGATATCGGATGGCGGGCTTACCCTGCAGGCGATACAGACCATTCAGGATAATAACTGCTTCTACGCGCTGTTTGAAATAACGGCGGCGGATGAATCGATCCAGATCACACCCGGCCATAATATGGAATTTACTATTGATTACCCGGACGGCTCCGATCCCTTCAGTATGTTAAACTGGAATTTTGTAGACGAGCACAGACAGGCCGTCTCCAACAGCAGATACTTTGAGATCACAGGGACGAAACAGAATCCCGGTGAGGAAGACCTGACTATGAAGATTCAGTTTACCTCGCTGACTGCGCCGGGAGAAAAGGCAGTCGCCGGTGGTCCTGTCTTAGAAGGAAACTGGGAATTCGCCCTCAATCTGCACACTACAAAGCCTGTCCGTTATGAAATCAACAAAGATTACCAGATCGCGGGCTGCGCAGTCACGGTTAAAACAGTAGAACTTACCCCGATCAGCGTGAGAGTAACCTGCGAGGAAGAAGATATCCGACAGCTGGAAACACTGGAAGGAATCAATCTGGATCAGGCGGACACCCTGCGTTCTTTATTCGTCAATGGAATCCGGTATGAGGACGGCACGGTTATAGAGGAAATGGGATACCAGGAACTCACGGCCGGATACAGTGACGGCGATTATACGAAGACAGCGCGATTCTCCAACGTAATTGACGTGGACAAGGCCAGCGCGCTTTTAGTAGGCGATACCATGGATGAGATCCTGCTTCCGTGAATATGCCGGAACAGTATACCACAATGATAAGAAAGAGACCGGTCCTCCCACAAACGGTTCGGTCTCTTCCACTCTAAAATCTTCTATGCAGTTCAGTACTGCACAAGCACCGTCTTCTGGGGGATATCGTTATGCCCTCCCATACAGACAATGCACGCCCGAAGCTCCGGAAACAGACAGACTTGGGGAGAACGGTAGAACATCTCTTCTCTGTCATCCTCAATCACTTCTTTATGCAGTAAGGAGAAATCCGACGTCCGCCAGACCGCAATCTCCATCCGGGTCGTATCCAGAGCCGCCGTTGCATAGACCGATCCGTCATCGGAAAAGAAAGGTCCGCTTACCGGCAGTGAACTTACCTTCTCCGTATTGTACACCGCCTTTCCCGTTTTCGTATCGATCACACCCATTCCGCCCCCAAAGAACAGGCTGTCCTCTCCAAACAGCAGCTTTTTGCCGCTGTACCCTGTCGCCGTGCCAAGATCATACTGCATGATATGATTTTCATAGCCTTTGCCGTCTATGCCGACCAGCCCCCATGACGGAACCGATGTGCCATTCTGATTCGTCTGACCGCAAAACACAATATGACTGTCGTCTTCATCAAAGAAGAGCGCTGAAGCCCCCAAAAGATCAATGTTGTTTTCACTCGTCCACAAATCCGTCACTTTCTGTTTCTTCCGGCTTCCTATATCGTAAAGGTTCATCCCCTCCCAATTATCGCAATAGGCAAGCCGTGTTCCGTCATGTGAAACAGTCCATTCAGCCAGCGCTGCGGTCGATACAATATCATTCAAAACCATTCTCCGCGTCTCTTTCAGGACATTATCGTAAAAAACACACAGACATTCCATCTCCCCTTCCTCCCCTTCAAAGCTGAATCCCCCCATCTGCTCCCCCTCTTTCTCCGCATCCGCATAGGGTAATCCGCTTTTGGGTACACCGATCGCACAATATCCATCCTTATACGAATAAAAGTCAAGCATATCCCATTCTTCGGTCTTCGTCTGCGCCACAATCTGTGCCGTCACCGCGTCATAAAGATACAGCACATCTTCCTTTAAAGCCAGAAGCGTATTTTCCTTTCCCTTCCAGATCTGTATGCTCCGGCCATCGAACAATTCCCCGTTCAGGGCCGCCGCACGCTTATCCTGTCTTCCCTTTGACACAGCCTTCGTTTCCGCAGACACCTTTTCTGCCAGATCCTGACCGGACTCTGCCTCCTTCGCCATCACGCCTTCCGAAAGCGGTCCTGCCGCATCCTTCACCCCGCATCCGGCCATGCAGACCACGGCCAGTGTCACCGCCAGTGTTTTTATCCATTTGTTCTTCATAACAGTCTCCTTTTTATCAATTTTCTGCTTTTATAGTTATAGTAAACAAAATTTCTAATGTCGTTAACTATAACAACATTAGAAATTGTGCTTTCGGTCCTGCAAAAGTTTCAATAAACGACTTTTGCAGGAGCCGGAAGCAACACTTTGTTATGTCATTTACTGTACCTACGGCCACGGAATCCCAAGTTTGTCCTTGGCATTCTCCAGCCAGACGGGATTGATTGTTTCTCCCACTTTTCCTGACGTGAAATATCCCCCGACCCATGCCGGATTTTTATTCTCATCATACAGAAATTCCGCATAGCTGAACGTTTCCGGATCGCCGCCCAGAATCAGATAATGCTTAATCCCCTGGCCGTCCCGGTAATCATAAATATACGCCTGACTGTCGGAAATCTGCTCCGTAATGTCGATATTTTCTCCGTTCGCCGTAAACCAGAGACGGCCATCCTTATAGACTGCCGGCGCCGTCGCATTTGCCGTGTCAAGCGTGGCACTGGAAACCATATTCCCCTCTTCATCCACCGATTCCGTAAATATGGCATTGTTGGCAAAAGATAAAATCCGGCTGATGATCCCCTCTCCGGTATATGCATATGCGGTTCCGTTGACCAGCACCAGCAGCAGAAGCGCTGCCAGCGCGACTGCCGGCCCCGGAAGCCGTCTGTATCCCGCCGGATCTTTTGATGTGTCCGCCTGCTTATTTCGCTGTTTATTTCGCATTGCCTCTTCAATACGCTGGCTGCACCGCTCCGGCATTCTGATCTGTCCGTATACTTCTTTCACTCTGTTTTCCATCAATCAGACCTCCTCCTTTAACGCTTCCTCCAATATCCTCCTTGCCCGCGACATTCGTGTTGTGACAGCACTGTCAGAAATATGTAGTATCTCTCCGATTTCCCGGACCGTATATCCTTCATAATAGAAAAGATAGACAACGATACGATATTTAGGTTTCAACCTGCCGATACATTCCCAGACATCACTCTGTGCGGGCTGTTCAAACACTATCTCTTCCCTGTGTGCTTCTTCAAACGGCCCCGTCCTTTTTCTCCAGACAGAGCGCAGGAGACTCCGGCACTGGTTGGCCGTCACCTGCATCAGCCATGCCTTCTCCCTGCCGGGCGTCAGGCCGCTCTGCTCCATCAGTTTCAGAAAGACCGTCTGACAGACATCCTCCGCATCCTGGATGGAATGGGTGTAACTGACCGCCAGCCTGTAGACATCATCCTTATAGAGACGGAACAATTCCATCACGTCATACATGAATGCATCTCCTTTCTGCGTTGTTATGTAAGTTTGCTATAGCTTCCGTGTGATGTTGCAATCTTGAGATCTCATAGATAAGACGCGCCAGCCCCTCCTTTTGTCACAAACTATTTGTAATATTTATTTGCTTCTTTATTTCCCCGTCTTCATACGGTATAATTTTTTTGTTACACATTTATCAAGGAAACGGGGACGAAAAAATGCAGTCATTCAGAGCAGACAACTCGCCAATTACTTATTATATCAGCGGACGCGACCACAGGGAATGGGTTCTCTTTCTCCATGCCGCATTTGTGGATCACAGAATGTTTGACGCACAAACGGCGTATTTCAAAGACATTTATAACGTGCTGGCAGTCGATCTCATCGGGCACGGACAGTCAACAGACACCAGAAGGGGCGACAGCATCAATAAAATGTCCCTCTGGATATACGATATCCTGAAAAAGGAAAAGATAGAGAAAGTGCATATCGTCGGCGTTTCCCTGGGAGCTGTCCTGGCACAGGATTTTGCAAACCGGTATCCTGCCGCGGTAAGTTCCCTTGCCTGCTTCGGCGGCTACGATATCAATCATTTTGACCCCGGAATGCAGAAAGAAAATTTCGCATCCCAGATGCTGATGATGCTGAAAGCTCTGGTCTCCATCAAATGGTTTGCCCGGGCAAACAGGAAAATATCCGCCTATACGCAGCAGGCACAGGATCAATTCTACGCTATGAATATCCGGTTTCCAAAGAGATCCTTTCAATATCTGTCCTCTCTGAACAGTATGGTAAACAGACAAGAGACGGCACCCAGAACATATCCACTGCTGATCGGGTGTGGGAAATACGATCTGCCAATGGAACTGAGCGCCGTAGAGATGTGGAAGAAAGCAGAGCCGCAAAGCAGGATGGTCATCTTTGATGATGCCGGGCACTGCATGAATATGGATGTACCGCAGAAATTCAATGAAGTGCTGCAGGATTTTTGGGAGGAGCACAGTATTCTCCGCAGGTATTAGAACCAGGATATTTTTTCCAGAAAACATTGATATTCTTCTTTTGGTATCGAAGAAACCTTCTTCCGTTCATAAATGGCTATATTGAGCGTGTGTTTACATTCCGTACAATGATAGATCAGCCAGACATCCAGTTTATTGCCATTGGCATTGATGCGGAATTTATTTGTGTTTCTATAATGCATCTTTCTGCTGTAATCCATCTGTCATTCTCCTTTGCCCGCTATTAATATCGTTGCGTTGCCATCCAGTACTTTTTCGATCACAAATCCTGCGCTTTGCAGCAATTCTTTTTCATGCGCCAGCGTCAGGGGAATATCAAAATGCACGTAACAATCGGCCGGTATTGCCGACCGTTTTCTTTTGTCCAAATACACAGTGCGCAGAAGCTCCTCTTCTTCGTCGCAGCAGGCAATGTAATCTCCCACGATAAAAACGCCCTGTTCTTTCAGGCTGCGGCAGATCTTCCGGTACAATTCTCTTTTGCGTTCTGGCAGGAAATGATGCAGGCTCTCAAAGGATATGACGGCATCCCATTTATCATAGCCAAACTCATATTGAAAGTAATCCTCACATATTGTGGTGAGAGGTTTGTCATGATGTTTTGCAAGCAGTTTGGCCAGCATATCAGCACACAGATCTACCCCTGTCACTTCAATCTGCGGATTTATCTGCCAGATCTTATCCAGTTCCAGGCCGGTTCCGCACCCCAGGTCTAAAATGTTTTCACATCTCATAGGCAGGTTTTCGGCAAATATCCGATAAGATTCCTCCCAGTTCGACATATGTTCTTCGTAATCATCCAGCCGCTTCGTAAAGAAATCTGACATTTCTTCCAGCGGCGTATCTGCCGTATCCCGAAGCCATTGTTTTAAATTCTGCATATATTCTTTCGATGATCCCATCATGGCATGTTGACCATAGAATCCTGCTCCGGATTCTATGACAGTTCCTCCTTCCGCAACTCTGTTGTACGCAGACTGCTGTTTCCTTTGTGGTATAGCGTAGCATATTTTCATCCTGCCATCCACCTCACGCATTTTTACAAAAAAAGATGAGCCGCTTCCATATGCCGGCTCATCCTGTACGAACAACATGCTATCCGACCAGGGATATGCCCGTTGCTTCCTTATTTTTCAAGAATACTTTTGTATTCTCAGGATACGCTGTATGCTTTTTTCTGACAGATAGTATTTGCAGGCCAATTCCCCAACCCTGCTTCCCGCAAGATACTCCTCGTAAATCTGTCTGTCACGTCGCGAAAGCTCCTGCCTGATCTGTGTACCGGTTCCCCATCCCTGTCTGTGTGATGTCTTGCGCGGGATATAGATACTGGTTCCGTCAACATACTGCTGTATCAACTCTATTATCTCATTTGGCAGAATTTCTTCTGCTCTCCTATAGCCCATGTCTGCCTCCCTGAAATTTATTGCCGGGAATAGCATTGGCTATAACAATTCCTTGCAATAGCCAATGCTATGCAGACATAACATATCTTCTCATATAGAAATCCCCCTTCCAAAGTTCCTTCCTTTCGTATCCTATAGTACCATTATCCAATCCCAATGGGAAGACTTGCTTTTTCCGCCATATTTCACCGCCTTACTCTCTGCGTCCATCCATATCTTACACATTCCTGCTGCGCTGTGACAGACCGTAACCTCACTCTGCCGTGCAACCGCGCAGGTACGCCTTTGCAGTCATAATATCGTGTCATTGATTATATTGAATATACCACATTGTTACTGCATTTAAAACTGTTTTCCCTGATAAGGGAGCGCTCTTCGTTACAGTTGCTTAATTCGAGGCCAGTGAAAAGAAACAATCACATTTTCTCCCCGCATATGTTTCCGGTATGCTATAATAGTGCAGGGAAATTACGAAAAGTTTACACCATAACCCTGCAAATCTGCAGACTTTTACTAAACGACATAAGAAATTTCTTTCCTGATATCATAAACAACAGGAGAAAGAAACGGGGACTACTAATGAGACAACTACAGACACAGGAGATCAAAGCAGTATGGGAAACGCAGCCGGATTGTTTTCCGGATTTTCTGGCAGAAAACGCCGACCTCTTTCCGCACATAACACTGGCACAGAAAAAAGAAAATGAAGCGCTCGTACAGGACTTTTCCCAGAAAATGCAAAAGAAGCTGCGCCAGAAACCGAAAGACAAAGCAGCGCAGGATGCACTGGAACAGGAACTGGAAGCAGATCTCATGGAACTTCTGGAAAAGGAAAAAATCCTCTCGCTCTATAACTGGATGGATCGTCAACAGCTGGAAGCCTTCAAACGCGAGGCAAAACACTTTACAAACAGCGTTAGAGCCTTCGACGAATCCCTGCGTCCGGCACAGATCTGGCAGACTCTGCGCAACTATTTTATCTACGCCATGATTCTGGATATGCAGGGAAAGGAACAGCATGCCGGGGATCCGATTCTGGCGTACAGCCTGCTCTATCCCTATACCGACAATTATATTGACGACGCCCGGATCACCCGGCAGGACAAAGAGCGGTACAACCGGATGATCGCCTCCAAATTAAGAGACGAAGCCGTCACGCCGCACAATGCGCTGGAAGAAAAGACCTGCCGGCTTTTGGATATGATCCTGACGGCATATGAGGGTTCTGCCAGAAAGAAGATCACGGAAACATTGCTGACGCTTCTGGAAGCCCAGAATAACAGTATCCGGCAGCAGAAAACTGCACTGACGGAAGAACAGATCCTGGAAATCTCCATCCGCAAAGGGAGTACCTCCGTATTGGCGGATTACCTTTTTGCCGCCACAGACTGGCGGGAATATGAAGAGAACTTCTATCTGAAATTCGGTTTTCTCTTACAGCTGGTGGACGATCTGCAGGATATTGAAGAAGACAGGACCGCAGGAAGTCAAACGCTGATGACGGGAGCGGAAAGCCGGCAGCGGCTAGAACAGTACACCAACCGCCTGCTTTGGTTCTCCTGGCATGTGATCCGGGATTTCGAGCCGGTCAATCCCGGACTGAAAGGATTTGTCCTGAAACACTGTGTGGAAATCTCCCTCCTGACCGCCGCCGCGAATCAGCAGTTCTTTTCCAGAGAATATTTGAAGGCGCTGGAGACGTATCTGCCGTTTTCGTTGGATTTCCTGAAGAAGATGAAAAAGCAGCTGCTGCAGAGCAGACAGAAGATGAGCTGAAAAAGATTTATTGTATTTCTACCCACATTCTACTCATTCTAACCAAATGTTTGACAAGAATGAGTAGAATGGTTAGAATGTGGGTAGAATATACTCAGGAGGCGGGCAGATGATTTTTCAGGAAAGCGAAACGGTTGAACTAAAAGCAATTGTAGTAGAGGATATAAAAAAAGAAATCATTGCTTTTGCAAACTGTGAAGGAGGAAAGCTGTACATCGGCGTTTTGGATGACGGAACAGTGACAGGACTGGATAATCCAGACGAAACTTCTCTGCAAATCAGCAATATGGTTCGAGATGCAATTAAACCGGATCTGACGATGTTTCTTCACTATGAAACAATAACGGTAGATGAAAAGAAAATCGTTGCAGTTGATATTCAGCAGGGAACAGAGCGACCATATTATATCGCCAAAAAGGGGTTGCGTCCTGAAGGTGTTTATGTCCGTCAAGGTTATTCCTCTGTTCCGGCTACAAATACAGCAATCCGCCGCATGATTAAGGAAACTGACGGAGATCATTTTGAAGAAATGCGGTCTTTGGAACAGAAATTAACCTTTGAAAGTGCAAAAAAAATATTTGCTGAACGAAATGTAAAGTTTGGTTTCACACAAATGAAAACACTTGGAATGGCAACACAGGATGGTGTCTATACAAACCTGGGGATGCTGCTTTCGGATCAGTGTGTGCATACAATTAAAGCTGCTGTTTTTCAAGGTATAACGCAGAGTGAATTTAAGGATCGGAAAGAATTCTCCGGATCTTTGTTTCGGCAGATGAATGAAGCTTATGACTTTATTGATTTCCGCAATCAGACACACTCAACCTTTGATAAGTTATATCGTATTGACCGACGGGATTATCCGGAAACTGCAGTCAGGGAGGCTCTTATGAATCTTCTGGTGCACCGTGAATATTCGTTCCGTGCAAGCACTTTCATCAGTCTTTATTCAGACAGACTTGAATTTATCTCTATCGGCGGTCTGGTTAGCGGTGTGTCCTTAAAAGATGTAACAATGGGCATTTCCGTCTGTCGGAATGCTAAACTGGCGAATATATTTTACCGTTTGGAGCTGATAGAAGCCTGTGGAACCGGAATTATAAAAATCATGGAAGCGTATGAAGGAACCGGGATGACACCACAGATTGAAACATCTGATAATGCATTTAAAATTATTCTCCCCAACTTGAACGCGATGCCTGAACCTGCAAGACAAATACAGGTAAATTCAGAGAAAAGCATGCCGGAAGAAAAGGTGATTGCAGTGACAAAACAACGGGGTTTTGTTACAAGAAAAGAAATAGAGATACTGCTTGGTATGGGTCAGTCATCTTGCGGACGGCTGCTAAAGAAAATGATTGAAAACGGTCTGCTTATTCAAGAAGGAACGGGTAAAAACATCCATTATTGTCTTCCTCAATAAAGTAAATAATTTCCAAGGAAAAGCGAGGACTTACCGGCCCTCGCTTTTACGTTATATTTGTTGTGAAAATGCACCTCATCAGGCGCGACGGAGCCTGGCCGATTTCTTTGACAGAAGCTGTCCTGCCTTAAAAACCACTCCCCACCAACGCGCCAGACTGCGTTTTCTCTTCGTCTGTAATATAGGAAATGGCGTTCACAAGATGCATAGCCATGTATCTTTTTCCTGTCTGGTGGATACAGGATATTTTTGTGATAGCGATAAAATACCTCCTGCCATAATACCACTTTGTCCAAAAATACTTTATTAATTTCCACAAGGAAATAAGAACTCTATACCAGACCTAAAATATATCAATAAATTTTCTCTCTCCGGTCAACATTTCAAATTCAACAAGACCAAGTAATTTCCCCGCTTCATCACATCCAAGTTGAAACCCCTTATATTTCCCGTTTTCTTCATGAAGTTTTCTTATTCCCTTGCTTATTTTCATCACTTCTCTTGAAGCAGCAATTGGTCTTCTGTTTAAGCACATCGGCTCCGCCGAGCAATATCCTTTCCCATGAAATTCAAAAGATAAATTGATTCTCCCCTTGCTATATAAATCAAAGATATCTTTATTTTCTGTAATCTTGGGTTCTAATGTTCCCAGATTCATACCAGTTATTTCTAAAAATCCTATTTTTTCCATCCACCCATTGTTTAGGATTATTTCAAGGCTCCGTATGTTGAAATATTCTTCTGCTTTAGTCGGATGCGGTATTACATCCACAAAAAATACATCCCCTTGGTTGATAATACATAGGAGCTGCATGTCGCTTCTATTATTTTTCATCTGCTCTGCATCTTCAATAAATTTCCCACTCATATGCAAATGGTACAGATGCCACGTATACAATAGGAAATCTGGTTTCCGTACATCCTTTATATTATTTGAAAGAAAACCATTCATATCTTTTCCTGATGAAAACGCATCCGCATATTTTTTTAGGACTTCTACCTTTTCTGCTGTAAGTTCATTTAATTCACATTAAGACCGATTTTATTTATTTCATTTCACAACCGCATTACTTCCAATTCCAGTTCTTTGCTCCTTGGATTCTCCGATTGATTTAGAAGCAGCTAGCGGATGTATTCTGATTCATTCATTCTTTTCATCTTTATTCAAAGCGGCAATCTTCTTCATTTCCTCGCTTGAAAGTTCAAAATCAAAAATGGAAATGCTTTAACGGATATGCCTTTCATTCCTCGATCCCGGAATCACAACCACTCCCTTTTGCAGATTCCGCCGGAGAATCACCTGTGCAGAAGATTTTCCATGTTCTGTCGCAATCCCGCAAAGCGTTTTATGGTTCAATAACTTTTCTGTGTATCCACGCCCTCCAAGGGGATACCAGCCCGCTGTGCATCCTGATCTTTGCTTCCGGCCCTTTACCCCTGTATTAGAAGCAGGTCTGGCCATTGTATGGAAAAAGTATCAAGTATTTTCCGCACCTGCTGAAAAGCTGTTAGAACAATTTCATAAACTGCTATAATATACGTTTTTATGCCTGTTTCATACTGGTGACATATCCCAAAATCCCTGAGATCATCACATGCTGCAATGGCTGCACGTTTCGTTGGAACACTGAAAAATCAAAATCTAATATTTTTGCGAAACAAAAAATGCCATGCAATCCGTGGAACTTTTGCATAGCATTTTCCATTTTTCCGTTTATCTGGCATAAATCATAAGTTTTACAATGTTTCCTTATGGGCTGATGACTTTTGCAAACGAAATTTTATTCTGTATAAGTTCTATAATGAAGTTTGTATTCTCATCAATGGGCTTTGTTCCATCAATCCGTATAACCGAGCATTTCAAAGACTTTACCCATTCTTCATAATTATTCCCATAAAATCTCCTTCGGCAACTTCCAATCCTGTTTTCGAATCGGTAAAATGTTTACTTCTTCCGCCACTCTTTATTCAGCGCCTTTCAGCGCACAAATCTGTTTCAGGTCATCAATGGCCATCTCAACATCAAAAGTATGAAAACCAGGCCAGCATTCATTCATTGTTTTGGCATCCGCCGTCTTATAGATTTCACGACTGCACTCATTCGTATAATAATGCCAATAACGGTAAGTATATCCCGCCCAGTACATTACTTCCTGAGAATAGGTTATGCCGGCTTTCCCTAGTCCTTTCACTTCATCGTCCAATTCTTCCAGAATATATTCTTCCCCTGCCCATTGCAGGCGGTCATAGACATCATCAAGAGCGGCAGCGGTTTTGCTGTTCATAAAAGCTTCTATAAAGGCCGGACAATCTAACCCCGTTTTCAACGCAAGTTCAAACAATCGTCCCTGTATATCGCAAAGCTGGCGCTTTTCAAGCGTAAGACTTTCCATCTTTATTACCATGCCTCCTTCTCAGCGAATACCTTCCGTTACTATTTCATCAAAAAAACGACCTTCCCGACGATATCGCCGGCATATCTCATCTGCCATTGCAATGCCTTTAAAGCGGTTGGCTTCACTGTCCTGTTTTAATTTCGCACGATTCTCTTCGGTTAGCGCCTTTTCCTCAAGAATTTTTATTTTTTTACATGCCGTCGCTGTTAACGCTACATACTGTTTACCAAGTTTCAACGCCGAAAGGCTGTTGATAAGCGCCAGATCGGTAATCTCCCCGTTGAAAAAGCGATCCAGAACGACAAACATTCTGTCATTGGCAATATAACCGATGATCATATCACATCCTTTGCCCAAATTCGCGTATCGCTCATAGATCTCCGAGTGCTTTATGGATTCCATCTTGCCACGATGATATGCGATAAGCAACGCCCAATCCAACCCTGCCTCTACATCAAGAATTCGTAAATCCGACAAATCAACCTCTAACGTGTATATTTTGGCGGCCGGATAATTACAGATCAACGTCAGCGGCTGACTTCGATCCGTTCCCATATAAAAACCTTTTCCAAAATCGCAGCGTTCCCGGCTTACCGGCGCAATAGCACCGTGGATTCCCGACTTTGAACCATGATAAAGCGTTACCAGTTCATTGGTACTGATAATATGGCAGGAACAGATTTCCTCTGTCATTTCGGAACTTTTCATAGTATTCTCCCAAATTTACATTATAACATTTGAATATTTTGATTATACCATGCGAAAAAACAGAATACAATACAGCGCCACGCCTTCAGACATTCAGCCTCTCCTCCACCCTTCTGTATCTTTCCCCGTCGAGCACCTTTTTCAGGCACTGGTAAGGATCCAGCTCATTGGAAAGGACCATATTGCAGACATTAATGGAAAACCCGCTGACCAGCCCCACGCCCAGTTCATTCTCCCGCACCGGAATCACATTAGTCCTGCTGTTCACATTCCAGAATACCAGCTTCGGCATCCGGTAGCCATGAGCCGCAAAACGTCTGCCGATCGTATCAAAAAGCGTTCTTTTGCCGTTGCCGCTTACCGCCATGTCAAACTCCATATCCGAGATGACAAGCACCGTCCCCGGAAGCTCCTGCTGGCTCAGGCGGCCTCTCACCGCCGTCTGCAGGATCAGTTCAAAAGTCGCTTCTATATTCGTATTGGTACAGTCACTGTGTGCAAGCGCCAGTTCCAGCTTTTCCCGAAGTGTCCTGCAGGCCGACAGATCCACATACTTCGGGCTTGCTGAAAAGGTAATAAACCTGTCGTGGTATGCGCCGCGCAGCTGCTCCGCAAAGTAGATGCCAAGCGCATTGGAAACATGCAGCGCCGTGAGATTGCCGCCGCCCACCGGACACAGCATACTGCCGGAGCCGTCCACCACGCAGAGAACATTTGCGGCCGCTGTCTCCATCACCGGCAAGTTCTTCCACAGGGCTTCCAAAGTCGCATCTTCCGCGCCTGTCTGCAGTCTCCACCCGGAACGCACCGTATACTGCGCCACAATCTCATGCGGCATCAACACACCTGCATGGATCGTCGCCCGGTTGTTCTGCACTGCCTCCAGATACGCTTCGCGCCGTTCCTGATCATGAAGCATAAAGGCCTTCCGGTAAATCACATTGGCCCTGGAAGCCACCCCCGCATACGCAATCTCGCCCCAGCGGTTGTCGCTCATATACACTTCCGTCACATTCAGATGCGCCCGCAGAGAAGACAGCATCTTCCTGTACTCTTTCGCGGTCATTCCCAAGAAATGCTGCAGCTTTGCCGCGTCCCGGCGGGATTCCGGGGAAGACGTATTGTTGCCCGGCATCCACTTCGCACACAGGGAAACCTTCCCTGTCGTCTCGCTGTTTATGACGTCCCGTTCCAGCTGCCGCATCAATGCCGTCAGCGCCGCTTCCTCAAGCGGCGTATCAAATAGACACAGCAGATCGTCGTATCGTCCATATTCCGCCATCAGGTCGATCAGGCCGCCTATCAGTTCCGACGCGCTTTCCGCCAGATAGCGGATGATAATACGGAAACTTCTCCGCTCCCCCAGTCCGCCCCTTACATCCCGCAGGAAAAACAGCCACTTGATTGCCAGTACTCTGTCCTCATAGAAGGCCGGAATAAACTCTCTGACAATCTCCGCTTCCGTCCTGCTCCTTAAAGACGCTGCCGCAAAATTCAGATCCACCAGTGCACTGCCCGTGGCAGCATAGCCGCGCGCCCCGTTTTCCGTCAACTTTTTCTCGTCATTTATCGCATTATGTAATCTGTTCATAAAGTTCATGCCCGCTTCCTCCTGTCTTTCTTACCCGTTCCCTCTATCTGGCTGTCCGTTCTTTTCGCTGTCCTTTTTACGGCACCTTCTACGTTACTTCTTACCTTACCCTTTGTGTTACTTCTGTTCTTTCTCTTACGCTTTGCCAGCCACCAAAGACAGCCTTACCGGGGCAGGATTCGAACCTGCATAAACCAGTTTACATTGCTGTGAAAATCTTTTGCAAGACTTATTTTTCCACGGTAAGGCGCTTTTTGGCAGACGCGGGAAAGATCCGAAGGTGTTCGCCCAGACGGGAGTCGAACCCGCGACAACGCACTTAAAAGGTGATCAGGATTGCTGTGAAAGCCTTTTGCAAGACTTATTTCTCCGCGCTCTACCAACTGAGCTACTGCGGCGTCCCCCTCCGGATCGTTTTCCTCTGTCTGTAACCAGAATACAGCATTCCGGCAGAAGAATCATTTCAAAAAAGTTGCGAAGGTGGTACAATAAAGCAAACTGATAACTCCACTCTCAGGCGGTGATCCCATGTCAGAATTCCATGAACTCATCAAATCCTTTGCCAAAAGCAGAGAATATGTCCGCGACTTCTTCGTGTACGGTTTTAAGACTCGCGACGAATTCGGCGGCTGGAGCGGCCGCACCTACGATAACGAACGCCGCCGGCTGGAAAGCTGGCTGTCCGGCTATGTCAGGCAGGAGTACACCGGCAGCGGAACGGCAAAGGGCAAGAATATCTATCTGTCCATTGACAGCAACCTTCTCGACACAAACCCGCTGTATCGGGTATGGAAGGCCAAAAGTTTCACGGACAACGATATCATGCTGCATTTCTATATACTGGACTATCTGCGAAAATTCCCCGACCGCACGGCCGACGAGATCACCGACGGTCTCCTTGCCGATTACGGTAAAGTATTCGATCCCCAGAGTGTCCGCCGCAAATGCAACCAGTATGCGGCGGAATGTATGCTGGTCAAAGAGAAAAAAGGCAGAGAAGTGCTGTACCGGCTCAATCCGCCTTTTCAGGAACTTCCTGGCGCACACCCCGGGCTGAAAAATGCCATCAAGCTGTATCAGCTTTTCTCACCCCATGGCGTGGTCGGGCACACCATTATGGACACGGCCTCTTTCCGAAACGACCTGTTCCGGATCAAGCATAATTTCTTCGTCCATACGCTGGAGGACGAAGTGCTGCTTCCCCTCCTGCAGGCAATGCATGCACACAGGGCCGTCCTTTTGCACGTCAAAAGCACGAAGTCGGACCGCTTTCTGGACACCGAAGGCATTCCGCTGAAAATCTTTATCAGCACGCGCACAGGCAGACGCTATCTGTGCCTCTATCTGCCGTCCAAAAAGCGCTTTGCCGCCATTCGGCTGGATGCGGTCAAGACTGTAACGGCGGGCGCTCCCTGTCCTGACTACACAAATATCCGGGAAAAGCTGGAGAAGCACAAAGTATCCGCCTGGGGCGTGTCTTTTCAAAGCGCCTCCTCGCCATGCACAGCTGGCCAACCGACGGACCGCACAGCCCTCCATGCTCTGAACAACCGGGACTTTCACCGTAAAGGCAGCGGACGGCGCATCGAACATGTGAAGCTGACGCTCCATATCCGGGAAGGGGCCGAGGCCTATATCCTGAACCGTCTGCGGCGCGAGGGGAAAGGCGGCGTCATCCGGCGAACCGCACCTGATACTTTTACCTATGAGATTGACGTGTTTGACGCCAACGAGATGCTGCCCTGGATCCGCACTTTTATCGGACGGATCGTCTCTGTAGAGTCAGACTGCCCGCAGCTTAAGGAACGTTTTCAGAGAGATCTTCTCACGATGTATCGTCTCTATTTTAAGGATGAAGATTGAAAAGAACAGAAAGGAACTTATGACAGAACTATTCTCAGAAATATACAACTGCTATTTTCAGGTGATTCAATCCCTGGTCACCCAAAACCCCTGCCTGTCGGAGAAGGAACTTAAGACCCGCATCCAGGACGCCTGTTTTGCAGAAAGCGTTCTCTACCTGCTGCCCAGACTGACCCGGCAGGAGTGGGGATTTTACGAGAAGCGGGACGGTTGTCTGCACACAAGGCTGTCCGCCGACTTCTATGTCCCTCTCACCGACTTGCAGAAAGCATACATACGGGCAATCCTGCTGGACGATAAGATCGGCCTTTTCCTGGATGAGGAAGAGATCGACTCGATCAATCATGCCTTTGCCGACGTTCCACCCCTTTACCTGCCAGACGACTTCTATTACTATGACCGTTTTGCCGACAGGGACGATTACCAGGACCCGGCCTACAGGAAACGCTTCCGGACGCTCCTGTCCGCAATCCAGAATCACATATGTGTGGATATCCTCTACGAATCGCGCTGCCATCGCAGACTGCATCACAGCTATCTGCCGTGCCGTCTGGAATATTCCGTGAAAAACGACTGCTTCCGTCTGCTGGCGGTGGATCTTCGTCGAAGCCCGAAGGTGATCACCCTCAATCTGAGCCGCATACGCGAAGTGATGTTGACTTCCAGAACCGTCCGGCAGCCGCCGGACCTAAACCGGCTTTTGCAGCGCGCCTACTATCAGGAGCCTGTACGCATCCTCATCAAAAACCGCCGCAATGCACTGGAACGCGCCATGCTGCAATTTGCCAATTATGAGAAAAGCACCCGCAGGCTGAATGACGACACCTACGAGTGCTTACTATACTATAATAAAGAAACGGAGACCGAACTTCTGATCGAGATCCTGTCTTTTGGCCCCATGATCAAAGTACTCGGCAATGAGGCTTTCCTGGGACAGATCAAAGAACGGCTCAGGCGGCAGGCTGCGCTGTGACGCCTTTACTTATCTTTGTCTTTTTTGCTGCGGTCATTTCTCTGCTTTATCACTGCCGCACTGCTCACAAGCAATAATATGATCGCCGCAATAGCCGATGTATTCATGCGAACCTCCTTTTTACTGTGATATTTTTCTACCCTGTAGATTATACCATATCTAAAAAGGCAAGTCTATCAACCGTCACGTTCTTTTGCGCAGTGCCAAAAAGGTTGATTACATCCCCACACTTTCATAGTGCCGGATGCCCCTGTAGAATACGGCCCGCGCCAGCAGGAAGAACCCTGCGCTCATCCCCGCCACGCCAAAGCACCACGGCCATGCCATGCTGCCCCGCAGAATCTCCACCGGCACGACGCAGATAAATCCGTACGGCACAAGGAACAACAGCAGGAAACGCACCACCCCCGGGTAAAGTTCCAGCGGATATCTTGCATACTGCCCCAGCTGGGACAGCGTATAGGGCAGCGCCGTCCTGCCGCCTGCGTCAAACCAGAACACCACGCTGTTGCCAAGCAGGTAGATCGACATGCACAATACCGTTCCGCACAGGATTAAAAACAGGCTCATGGCCACGCCCCACGGATGCAGCAGCCCCAGCCTCCGCAGAAAGACCAGCATACTGACCGCGCCCACCAGAAACACACTGATGCCCTGCAGTCCCATCCCGTAGGACAACACCTGAAACAGTGGGGAGACAGGCCGCGACAGGATACAGTCGAATTCACCCGCAAAGACCATGCCCGGCATCTGCCATATCCCCTCGAACAGTACGCTGCAAAGCCCTTCCGCAATAAAGAGAAACGACAGGATCAGATAGATCTCGTCCTTTTTCCAGCCCGCGATATCGGGAATATTGCTGTAGATGACAAAGGGCGCCGCCATGCTCACCACGCGGCTCAGCACGCCCGACAGAATCATCATCCAGAAATTCGCCGCATATTCCATTTCCGTCTTGATATACTGCGCCTTCATGCCCAGAAAAATCCTGATCATCGTTTCCTCTCCTCCCTTTTTCCTGTTCTCCTCTCTCCTGATACCTGAACTCATCTCATCCGCCTGCGATCGTCAGGTTTCTGCGCGCCAGACCGTACAGAATGACATGCAGCGCCAGAAACACCAGAATCCAAACGATCTGCAGCCCGTATATCCCCTGCATCCCGAACCCGGCCACCGTCTCCTGCCCCAGAAGCACCGCCACCGGGACCTGCAGCATATAGGGGAAGGGCGTACAGCAGGCGGCTGTTTTCAGCCACCCGGGAAACAGGACCACCGGAATCATGGCCCCGGAGAAAAAGTCGAACAGCGCTGCCCTGGTCCAGGCGATCCCCAGATATCCCGTGGTAAAAAAGCAAAGCAGGCTGAATACATCGATCATCAAAAGCCGCAGCGCCACCGCCAGAAGCAGGCAGGGCACGAAAGCCGCCAGAGCGGAAACTGACGGCACTGTCATATATTTTCCAAAACAGGCAAAGCCCGCAAAAACCAAAAGCAGGTTGACCGCCCCCTGTGTCAGCAGCGTTCCCAGCATCTGTGCCATATACTGTGTCAGAAAGAAGGCCGGCCGGACACATCTGGCTGCCACCAGCCCGGTCTTGATCTCTCTGGCCAGCGTGTTTTCCCCCGCCCAGTTCAACAGGTTGCTCATGGCAAAAGCCAGCAGGATATAGGTAAACATCTCCGCCCGCTCCATCCCGCCGATGGCGCCGCCTTCCTGCTGCGCGTAGAGCGCCGCCCACAGCAGATACTGCCCGCCAAGCAGCGCCACGGGACTTAACAGATTGATGAAAAAACTGGTCCTGTAATAGAGATGACTCTGCATGGAGATCGCAGTCAGCTTCCAGAACGTTCTCATAACGTGCCCTCCCCTGCAAAAATACGGGAGACCACCTCGTCGATATCCGGCTCTTCGATCGTGATGTCCTCGATCGCAAAGCAGCCCGACACCGCCGCCAGCACCTCGGCCGAAGAATATTCCCTGACCGGATACACGATCCTGGTCACCCGTCCCTCCATGGTGATCCTGGCAAGCGGCAGAAGGCTGCGGATATCCCGCTCCTGCTTTCCCGTCACCTGAATCATCTTATCCTGCACGAACCGGTGTTTCAGCCGGTCCAGCGTACCGTCGTAGATCAGCCTGCCCCCGGAAAGCACAATGGCGTCGTCACAGATCTCGTCGATATCGTCCAGATCGTGGCTGGTGAGGAAGATCCCTGTCCCCGTCTCCTCATTCATCTGCCGCAGAAATGTCCTGATGGTATGCTTCACATTGATATCCAGCCCGATCGTCGGCTCGTCCAGAAACAGAAGCTCCGGGCTGTGCAGAAAGACCATACCGATATCCGCCCGCATCCGCTGCCCCAGAGAAAGTTTCCTGGCCGGAACGGAAAGCAGCGGCTGCAGCGCCAGAAGTTCCACCACCCGGTCATAGTTCTTCCGAAACATCCCCTCATCCAGCCTGTACAACGTTTTCACCGCCTGATAGCTCTCGATCACCGGAATGTCCGTCCACAGGTTGGTCTTCTGTCCGAACACCACCCCGATCCTTCTCAGGTAACCGCGTCCGCCCCGGCGCGGATCCGTCCCGAATACCCGGATCTCACCCGCAGTGGGCGTGAGGATCCCGATCATCATCTTGATCAGCGTCGATTTCCCGGCTCCATTCTCCCCGATACAGGCCAGTGCCCTGCCCTGCTCCATCTGAAAAGTCAACCCGTCTACAGCCACCTTCTGTTCCCATTTTGCATGGAACAGGTTGGCGAAGGCGCCTTTTAAACCGGGCTGTTTATGGTTGACCTTATATACTTTTTCAAGCTCTCGCGCCTCGATCATGCTGTCTGCTCCCTCATTTGCTTACACAGTAAACTTACATCATGCTCAGCCTGCCGTCGGGCGGGCCGCATGGCCATCCATGCTGTGAAAGTCGAAGACTTTCATAGTAAACTTACATCATGCTCAGCCTGCCGTCGGGCAGGCCGCATGGCCATCCATGCTGTGAAAGTCAGAGACTTTCATAGTAAAGCCTGTATTTCATGTAGTTTCCCACTGTTGTTTCTTACCTGCTGTTTCTTACCTGTTGTTTCTTCCCTGTTATGTCATACTCTGTACTTTTCTGTAAAAGGCTGCCGTCATTCGCCCGGCTGCTTCTGCTTCTCCAGCAGCGTCTCGATCCGCTCTCGGAAGAACTGGATCAGCGGCCCGTTCAGACAGGCATTCACGATCGTGCCCAGCCCTACGATCTCCCAGATACTGTTATGGGCCATCACACAGAAGACAACCCCGATCACGATCACCACCACATCCGACATGACTCTGGCAAACCGGAAGGAAATCTTCCCGTGGGCATATTTTGTGATGATAAACGCCACACTGTCGTAGGGCGAAATCCCCATGTCGGCGATCATGTAACAGGCACAGCCAAGCGATGCAAACAGCGTACCCAGAATCAGAAACAGGATCCGCAGCGGCATGGTCACCTGCAGGCCGATCCGGTTCAGGAAAAGCCAGCACAGAAAGTCTGCCGTATATCCCACACATACCATGTTGACTACCGTTCCCGGACCAATGCAGTGCCTGATCGTAAACCATACGACCAACAGCAGCACGGCATTGATCAAAAGCTGCCAGGTGCCGAAGGACATCCTCAGGAATCCACTGACGCCCAGATTCATACAGGAAAAGGCATCCACCCCGAAGCCGCTCATACGCTAGGAGGCAACGCACATACCAATCAGCAGGATGCCCGTCAGCATCAGCATAAACTTCTTTTTTTCCACAACAGCCTGTTTCATGATCCTGTCCATTCCTTTCCCTTTTTCAGGCACAAACAATACCTATAGTAAACGACATAACAAATTTCTGTTCCCTGCTCTTGCATGAGCCATATACGATAGCCCTGCAAGGCCGAAAACGAAATTTCAAATGTCGTTACCTATATATAAATCCGACCGCCGATTTACGCTTCTGCCTCCAGCACATAGATCCTGGATTCAAAATCCGTATAGGGCTTCACCCCGGCCGGCACCTGCCCGGCCGTCTCGTCGCTGGTGATCAGTCCCGCACACATCAGTTCATCCCCAAAATGCGTTGTGCCGCTGTACACATTCCGGTAACAATAAGACGGATTCAGCCCCTCCAGCCGCACCCTCGTATATGTGCCATTGACACAGTTGAGCACACGATACCAGCCCACCAGCGCGGTCCTCTGATCCTCGCTCACCGCCATCCATACCGTCTCGTTCCCCTCAAAAGGACTTTTCAGCCGATAGAACGTACCGTACTGCAGCACCTGCCTGTATTTTTTCATAAAGGCGATCTGTTCCTTCACTTCCTCGTTCTCTTCGTCGCTCAGCTTATTCAGATCCAGTTCATAGCCAAAAGTACCAAAATACGCTACATTGGCTCTCGTATGCAGCGGCGTATCGCGGAAAACCTGATGGTTGGGCGCCACAGACACATGCGTGCCCATGCTGCTTACCGGATAGCCCAGGGAAGTGCCATATTGAATCTTCAACCGCTCCACCGCGTCACTGTCATCGCTGACCCAACCCTGGGGCGCATAGTAGAGCATCCCCGGATCGAACCGCCCGCCGCCGCTGGAACAGGACTCAAAGAGCACCTGCGGAAATTCTGTCGTCAGCCTGTCATACAGATCGTACACACCCAGTATATACCGGTGATAGATCTCTCCCTGCCGGTCCGCCGGCCATCCCGCCGAATAACACTCCGTAATGCTGCGGTTCATGTCCCATTTGATATAAGAGATCTTCGCTTCTCCTAAGATCGCCGCCATCTGCTCATAGATGGCATCCACCACCTCTTTTCTGGAAAAATCCAGTACATGCTGATATCTGCCGTGGGACTGGCTGCGCTCCGGCGTCGCCAGGATCCAGTCCGGATGTGCCCGGTAGAAATCCGAATCCTTGTTGGTCATCTCCGGCTCGAACCAGAGTCCAAACCGCATCCCCATTGCCTCGATCCGCTCCGCCAGCCCGGTGATGCCGTTGGGCAGCCTGTCCCTGTTGGCCTGCCAGTCTCCCAGACCGGCCCTGTCGCTGCTTCTTGCGCCAAACCACCCGTCGTCCAGAACAAAAAGCTCCACGCCGCATTCTTTCGCCTTCGATGCGATCTCCACCAGACGTTCTTCCGTAAAGTCGAAATACGTCGCTTCCCAGTTGTTATTGAGGATCGGCCGCACCCTGTCACGCCAGTAACCTCTGGCCAGCCGTCTCTGATACAGCTTATGGAAGGTCTGGCTCATATGGTTCAGTCCCCGGTCAGTATAGACCATGACAGCCTCCGGCGTCTGAAAAGATTCCCCGCTCTCCAGCTTCCACTCGAAAGTCTCCGGATCGATCCCCGCCAGCAGCCGCAGCGTATCATGCGCATCCACTTCTGCCTGCAGTCTGAAATTGCCGCTGTAGACAAGGGAAATACCGATGACCTCCCCCTGCCGCTCGTCGGCATTCGGCCGCCTCAGCACAACAAAAGGATTATGCTCATGGGAGGAGTTGCCCCGCATACTGCCGATGGCAGTGATGCCCGGCTCCAGATTGCGGGTACGGATATGACACTCTCTGGCCCAGCAGCCGGAAAGCTGCTGCCACACATACTCTCTGTCCGGCAGATCCAGACACAGACTCATGGCCCGGCTCAGGCGCACGGCCTGTGCGCCGCCGTTGCTGATCCGCACACTGCGCGCCAACACGCCTCCTCTGGCAAAGATCGTATAGTACAGTTCCACCTGCACCCCCGTCACCGCATCTTCTAACATAACGGTCAGCGTCTTCGCCTCCTCGTCCGCCTCCGTATAGGTCGCCGGCAATCCCGCCAGAACAGGCTTCCCGTCCGTGATCACATGGCCCTTGTAGCAAAAGTCCGAGATGCGGCTTCCATTCTCCTGCCGCACCTCCACTGCCGGCTGCCGGTAATCTGTAGTGCCAAATACCGGATATTCCTGCCGGATATGCTCCAGCGAAAAGCTCCTGTCATTCTCATAAATACAAGACGACATAGGCCGCTCGCTCATCTCCAGGAAATAAGAAAAATCCTCCTTGTCCCGGATCTGCTTCCCGAAGTACAGCTGCCCCAGATGGCCGTTTCGCAGGATCGTCATAATGTAGCTGATCCTGTCATTGTACAGATGAAACGTTCCGGTACTTTCATGATATATGATGTTCATAGATATCCTCCTCGTCAACATTGTGTACATTTAATTTCCATGTGCAGTGCCTTCTCCAGTGTTTTCTCAGACAGGGCAGGCACTGACCCCAAATACCATTATCCCAAATGGATAGATACGCCTGTCATTGCATATCAGCATAATTTCCCAATATCCTATGTGAATTTTGTACAATACATATATAGTAGTAATTCCACTTTAAACGACATGCATAATACCATACATGGTATCTGTTGGTTTTATTCACCCCATAGACGGCCTGATTTTTCTACGTGCTGCCGCTCTTCTTTCTATTGCCTTTCATACCGCCTTGTGCTATACCTATCTTAAAAGAGTTGTACCATTCTTTCAACACTTTTTATCAAATCTATATAACTTCATTTACCTCGGTTCTGCAGCACTGCAGCCCCGGACACATCTTACCAAAGAAAGGACATTTCTATGACACAATTCAAATTTTCGCATCAAACATTTCCCACCTCCGGTCCGCTTGTCATTCCCATGACCAACGACTATCTTTTCCGCGCTCTTCTGCAACGCAATAATGCAGTATTAAAGGGCCTGATCTGCTCTCTTCTGCACCTTACCGCAGAAGAAGTCTCCACCGCAGAGATCACCAATCCCATCGAACTGGGCACTTCCTTCACGGACAAAACCTTTATTCTGGATGTCAAAGTCCATCTGAATGATCTCGCCATCATCAATCTGGAACTCCAGGTGATCAACCAGCATAACTGGGTAGAACGTTCCCTGAGTTATCTTTGCAGAAGTTTTGATACACTCCAGGCCGGAAAAGACTATCGGGATGCCAGACCCGTTATTCAGATCGGTCTGCTGAACTATACCCTGTTCCCTGCACATCCGGAATTCTATGCCACTTATCAGCTGTTAAATGTTAAAGATTATACATTATATAGTGACAAACTACGTCTTTCCGTGTTAGACTTAACTCATATAGAACTGGCAACCGAACAGGATAAAGCCCTTCAACTTGACTGCTGGGCAAGACTGTTCAAAGCAACAACATGGGAGGAGATCAATATGCTCGCACAGGAAAATGAAGCCATAAGAGAAGCCGCCGAAACCGTCTATCAGCTTACCCGGGAAGAACGCATCCGCATGGAATGCGAGGCGCGGGAGGATTACTACCGCACACAGCGGGACCTCCAGAATTTCATAGCCCAGCAGACTTCCGAAAAAGAATCGCTGATCCAGGAAAACAAAACCTTGCTGGATGAACGGAACGCTCTGAATGATGAGATTAACGTTCTGGCCAATGAGAAAAATGCTCTGGTTAATGAGAATAACGCTCTGGTTAATGAGAATAATGCTCTGGCCAATGAGAAAAATGCTCTGGTTAATGAGAATAACGCTCTGGCCGATGAAATAAAAGCATTAACCGACAAACTCAACCGCCTGCAAAAGTCACTGGAAGCACAGGGTTTAAACTTCGCCGACATGTAACGAACCTCTGTCAGCGGCAGGCAGGAATGCCATGGGCAGCCCTATATACTGCACCATGCTCTTCCTGCCTGCATTCCACAGGATCAATGGGCAATCGAGAAGAAATTGATCAGGATTTCCTTAATATGCTGATACCGTCTGGCATAGGAATTTTCCACCCGGATCAACTGCAGGTCATGTTCGTCGCAGATGGCCTTCTTCTTCCGATCGCGGTTTTGCACTACCTCGTCCTCGAAATGCTCTTTGCCATCCAGTTCGATGGCCAGGATCGGCAGCTCCGTCGTCCCGTGCTTCTCATACACCACGAAGTCAAAGCGTCCGTTATAAAAGAGGTCATTACAGCATTCGTTCCCCTGAAAGACATGGGCGATGGCCACCTCCTTGTGGACCGTATAGCGGCTCTGGGTCAGCCAGATATTCCCCAGCGCATGATTCAGGTTTTCCAGAAAAGCCTCCTCCGTAGCGCTGCTGAAAGGCTTAACGCCCAGCGCCCGGGATGCCGTCTGCTTGGGTGTCACCGCAGAGGTTCCGTTGGACCACACATACCGGGCCAGCTCATACAGATCGTCTTCCCCTTCCTTCTGGTGCAGACGTTCCAGATGCTGCCTGCTGGAAAGGACGATCAGCTTGTCTCTGGCCCGCGACGTTGCCACATTGATCAGCTCTTTGTTGTTTTTCAGCCACTCGTATGTACCCGCCTGGGTCTGCTCCGTGATCGCCGTGGAAAAAAGAATCACGTCTTTCTCATCCCCCTGAAAGGCATGAACCGTCCCGCAGGTCACATTGTCCACTTTCGCCCGGGCCAGCGCTTCCTCGATCAGCTTCTTCTGGTTGACAAAAGGTGTAATGACACCGATATTTTTATCCTTGTTCAGCGCGGCATATCTGGCAATCTCACCGGCCTCCGCCGGCGCCGTATTCTTAAGCTCCGAGAAGGTATCCTGCATATCCAGATAAACAAGGGGCTGTTCTTCCCTGCTCTCGGACAGGATGTTGAGTTTGGAATGATAATACTTACGGTTGTTAAACCCGATGATATTCTTATGGCACCGGTAATGGTTGTGCAAAAGCGTCTCATCACTGACCGCGTCACAGGCCAGATACGTCTTATAGATGGAATTTTTCCGGTAGTCATATTCGTCGGACACCGTGTAACGTTTCCGCAGTTTATTGTTGGTCAGCTCATCCAGCAAAATCACCGGATTGAGCTGCTGCGGGTCGCCTACCAGCATCAGGCTCGTCCCCCGCAGGATGGGCACCAGCGAAACCGCAATATTGCACTGACTGGCCTCGTCCATGATCACCATATCAAACATCGGCTCCGGCTCTCCGAGACGATGGGCCGAGATACAGGTAGTGGCGATGATCGGAAAGATTTTCTGCAGCTTTAAGATATTCTCCTTTTTCCCCAGATACTTCCCAAAAGCCTCCAGCTGTTTCCCGTCTTCCTCCATTTCCAGAATCTCCAGCAGGTCGGCGTTTTTCTGCTGCCCGATCTTCTTGATATAGCCTGCCGAGATATAGTAGAGGTACTTTTTCAGGTCTTCTATATTATCATCCAGCAGGGAAAGCGCTTCCGCTTCCGACACCTCCCCCGTGACCTCGATCTTCCTGCGAAGCTGTCCGAGCTGCCTGACCTTCAAGTCCTGCTCGAAGGCCATTGTCTGCAGCAGAGCGCCCTTTTTCTCCTCATATTCCAGCACCCGGTCTATGGTCTCCTCCCGTTCCCGCAGATCCAGCAGCTCTTCATACCGTCTAAGCAGCTCCGACAGCCGTCTGGCCCGCTTCTTCCGGTCGTCCTTGTTGCGATCCAGCGTGTCCTCGAACACTTTCACGTTCTGTACCTCCCGGTAAAGCCGCCTGATCGTCAAAAGCGCCTCCTTCACCTTCTCCTGGTTGCCCAGCCGCAGGATCGGGAAGGGAATCGTCTTTCCGTTATACTCTATGGTGGAAAGTTTCTCGTAGACGCCGTTGATCGGATGGTTATTATAAGACGCAAACAGCACCGTGCGCTCATTGAAAAAGGCCGTCACGATGGTGTTGATGATGGTATTCGTCTTCCCCGTGCCCGGCGGTCCCTGAATATAGGCTACCGGATACTTCATGGCGTTGTGGATCGCCAGCAGCTGATCCATATTGATGTTCCGGTTGATCAGCGCAATCGGATAGGCAGCCGTCCTTCTGGGCCGCTCCAGCAGATCTCCGAAAAAGGCCCGGATCGGCACCGGCACTTCCTTTTTCTGATACAGCTTCATAACGGCCTGATATTCTTTATGCAGATCCAGCGCAATATCCGCTTCCAGCCCGATAATATACGGCATGTCGTCCACATTGCAGCTGCCTCTGGGCATCCGCCGCATGATACAGTCCTTGATCCGCTCCTGATTCGCCTCGAAATCGGCAAGCAGCTCGTACTCATCACCGTCCAGAAACCGACGGATGCTCTGTTTTGTCACGAGCTCCACAGGACGCCGTCCCCGCTCCTCTTTGATCCCAAACTCCGTACAGATCGTGATCTCTTCCTCCGGCTTTAGCGCCCGCTGCTTCACGTCCAGATGCAGCTTGCGGTAAGCCAGCACGTACAACCCTTTCGTCATATGAATACTTAAGACATTCATCGCCAGCTGTCTGATCTGCAGCCGGCCATCCTCCCGCCCGTCGGATTCCGACTGATACTGGAAATTCCTCACGATCTCCCGGAACTGCTCCGGACTCAGCTGGTACAGCTCTCCTTTGATCGTGTCATGATCAAGATAGCGCACCAGACTGAAATCCGATTTGTACGGCACGCAGTCCAGACGGTTGCACATCTCCAGATACCCGAGGATCTTTAAATTGGCAGTGTTGTCAAACAGCGCTGTATACTTGTGGGGATTTAAATAAATATCCTGAACCAGCTTTTCATTGACGGGGCAGTAAGAGCCTTCTATGATTCTGGAGGACTGGATGGCATCGATCCGGATCCTGTCATAAGACTCTACCGTATACTGCCGCAGATGAAGACCGTCCACCGAAAGGGTACGGCTGTGAACGTCCAGATCACGGATGCCGATCCAGTATTTCGTGATCTGATCTTCTCTGTTGTGGTATTCGATGCTCATCCATTTTCCCTCATGGATCGCACGGAAGATATCCCGGAAAACCGCGTTCATAGTCCTCTCCATTTCAATTACCTGAATCATTATCCAATAAAATTTACTGCATCGCCATGATTGTGGAAGCACGCATCCGCCATACAGGCGCCATCACTGCCAAGTGTTTGTTTTCCATAATAACACAGCTGAATATTCTGCCGCAAGCACAGAAATCCGCCGCTTTATTAACCTCCAACATATATGCATCAAGAGCGTCCCCTAAACAAAGCTAAATGGGCGTTCCTGTCTGCAATTCTCCATAGCAGGTTGAAACCGGAATAGCATACTATATCTGGAACCTGGAATACCCTTCACTCTTTACATATCTGCGGAACTGAACGGGTGACATACCCATATGCTTCTTAAAGACCTTCTGGAAATAATTAGCAGAAGAAAACCCGCACGCCCCGCTGACATGCGCAAGCTGCACAGAAGTGCCTGCCAACATATCCACCGCTTTCTTAAGACGCAGCTTTGTCAGATATTCGCTTGGTTTCACGCCAGTCACTTTACAAAATTCCCGGGACAGATGACTCTGGCTGACATGACAGGCAGCCGCCACGTCACTGATGCCTACAGGCTCCATAAACATTTCCTCCATGTAAGTTTTTGCCCCCACAATCAGCGGTGACTCCGCTTTCTCTTTTTCCTTTCCAACACCACATAAGGCACACAGGAATGAAAACACCATAGATCCCAGCAGAAACGGATTCTGGTTAGTGCGTTTCGCCTGGACATGAAGTTCAAATATCCATTCCACCGCACCGCTGTAGACCGGCAGGCTAATTATCCTGCCCAGATGATTCTCTATATACCGACAATATTCCACCGCCGCGCCACATTCAAACAATATGTAGATAAACTCCCACGGCCCTTCATTGTTTTGTTCATCAAAATAGTAGCATTCCGGTCCTGGCATCTTGAGGAAAAAGCCTTTCCCCTTGTCCACAATCTTCGCTTCACCGTCAATCTTCACCGTCCCGCTGCCATTTAGAGTATACTGAAAAAGATAACATTCCGGTCGGTTTTTGTTGTCCCAGAAATAGTCGCCGGTACAGCAGCGCTCTTTCCCCACGGCGTTTAAACGTACCACCGGATGCTCCACATCATTGAGAAAATGGAACGCATAATTATCTTTCATGTCTTCTTTTCCCTGCATATTCGCTTCTCCTTCCAGGTTGTCTTTTTCATACGGATCAATGCGCAGGAAGGTACTGCCTGCACATCAAAAATTTACCCTTTTAATCAAATAGTTACCATTGCAAAACCACCACACCTTATCTATGATTAGAGCATAACCTGCTTATGCGGCTCATAGCTATCTGAGCATATCACAAAGCAGGCAAAAAATGAACAATCAAAATTTTACATAAGGAGGACAATTTTATGTCATTTAAAGTAGCATTTATCGGTGCAGGAAGCATCGGTTTCACAAGAGGTCTTCTCACAGACCTTCTGTCCGTGCCGGAATTTCACGATATCGAGGTAGCGTTTACGGACATCAATCCCGACAACCTGCGCATGGTGACACAGCTGTGCCAGAGAGATATCGACGAGAACGGCCTGAACATCAAAATCCATGCAACCCCGGACCGCAGGGAAGCATTTAAAGACGCTAAATACGTTATCAACTGTGTCAGAATCGGCATGTTGGAGGCTTTTGCAACAGATGTCGAAATTCCGTTAAAATATGGTATCGACCAGTGCGTGGGCGATACCCTCTGCATCGGCGGCATCATGTACGGGCAGCGCGGTATTCCCGCATTGCTTTCCTTCTGTAAAGATATCAGGGAGGTGGCGGCTCCCGGATGCATCCTGCTCAATTACTCCAACCCCAACGCAATGCTGACCTGGGCATGTAACAAATATGGCAAGGTAAAAACATACGGACTATGTCACGGCGTACAGCATGGACACGAGCAGATAGCCAAAGCCCTTGGCAGAGATAAGAAGGAGGTTGATATTATCTGTGCCGGATTAAACCACCAGACATGGTATATCAGCGTCAAGACAGACGGCGTAGAGCGCACGGGCGAGCTTTATGAACTTATGAAAGGGGCAGAGTTTGCCAGGGACGAGAACATCCGTCTGGATGTGATGAAAAACTTCGGCTACTATTCCACCGAATCCAACGGCCATCTTTCCGAATACCTGATGTGGTACAGGAAACGCCCCGAGGATATGGAAAAGTGGATTAATTACAGCAACTGGATTCAGGGCGAGACCGCCGGATACTTGCGTGTCTGCAAGGAAAGCCGCAACTGGTTCGAGACGGACTTCCCCAACTGGCTCAAAGAGCCTGCGAAGAAGTTCTCTCCGGAAACCCGCTCCAGCGAACATGGCAGCTATATTATCGAGGGTTTGGAGACGGGACGGGTGTACAGAGGGTGCTTTAATATTATGAACGAAGGCACCATCACGAACCTCCCTGACGAATGCGTCGTGGAAGTTCCCTGCTATGTGGACTATAACGGCATATCCGTTCCCAAAGTAGGCGACCTGCCTTTAGGGTGTGCGGCCATCTGCTCCCAGAGCGTATGGGTACAGAAACTTGCCGTGGAAGCCGCAGTCCATGCAGACTTGAACCTGTTACGCCAGGCCGCCATGATGGACCCTTTGACAGGCGCCGTATGTACGCCTGACGAAATCAGGCAAATGGTAGACGAAATGCTTGTGGCAGGCGAACAATGGCTGCCTCAGTATAAAGAAGTAATCGAAAGCGCCAGAAAACGGCTGGAAAACAAGACAGTGCCATACCGTCCGGTTAAAGGATTTACCTTAAAGACGAAAACCGTTGAGGAAATGGCGGCTGAGAAAGAAAAGTACAGGGCGATGGCCTCTGCTGCTGCAAAAGAAAATGTGAAATAAAGAAAGAAGAATCCCCCTGCTGCTTATCAAAATATAATTGGCGAAGAGTCTGTAACATGGTATAATTTAAACGCTATGTCCAGACTCTTTTAAAAATTGCTGAATGTTTACACCGAAGGGAGACGCCATGAGTAAATTATTAGAAGAATTTCAGGAATACCTGAAAAAGATGAATCAGTATGAGCATGTGCTCACGCTGCTGTACTGGGACATGAAGACCTGCACCCCGAAGCTGGGACAGGAGGGTCATGTGGAGGCGCTGACCCACTTTTCCACCGAGGTCTTCGCCATGTCCACCTCCGAACAGATGGGGGAAATGCTGACCGAACTGGCCAAACCGGCAGAATATGATGCCCTCACGGACACATGGAAATTTATCGTCACACGCATGAAGCGCGACTTTGACCGCAACAAGCGCATTCCCGCCGATCTGTATAAGACCTACGTGCAGACCCAGGCAGAGGCCGGCAATATCTGGGTGGATGCCAAGGAAAAATCCGACTTTAGCCTGTTTGCGCCTTATCTGCAGAAGATGATCGACCTGACTGTAGAGATGGCCGGCTATACCGATCCAGGCGTGGAAGTCTACGATGCTCTTCTCAACCAGTATGAGGAAGGCATGGACTCCGCCACCATCGACGGCCTGTTTGAAGCGCTGAAAAAGGATCTGATCCCCTTCGTAAAAGAGATCCTTGCAAAGCAGAAACCGGAAAATCCGGCCTTCAAAGGCTATTTCGATCCGGACGGCCAGCGGAAGGTACAGGATCTTTTGCTTGATTATATCGGCTTCCGCAGGGACGCAGGAAGTGTCGGGGAGACAGAGCATCCTTTTACCCTCAACTTCTGTTCCAAAGATGTGCGATTGACTAATCACTATTATGAGAATAATCCGCTCAGTTCCATCTTCTCCGCTGTCCATGAAGGCGGACACGCCATTTTTGAACAGAACATCAACCTGGAATATGACAACACCGTAGCCGGCAGCTGCGGTTACATGGGGCTTCACGAAAGCCAGTCCCGGTTCTATGAAAATATTCTGGGACGGAATAAGAACTTCTGGCTGCCCATTTACGACAAGCTGGGCGAACTGCTGCCTGCCTTTAAGGAAATCCCGTTAGAAACTTTCTACCAGGAGATCAATCACGTGCAAAACAGCTTTATCCGTGTAAACGCAGACGAAGTGACCTACTGCTTCCATATCATACTGCGCTACGAAATGGAAAAAGCGATCTTCAGAGATCATGTGCCGGTAGGTGACCTGCCCGCATTGTGGAATCGGAAAATGCAGGATTATCTGCAGATCACACCCGCAGACGACGCACATGGCATCCTACAGGATATGCACTGGTCGGACGGCGGCTTTGGGTACTTCCCTTCCTATCTGCTGGGCAGCATTTACGATGGTATGCTTCTGGATACTCTGCAGGAAGAACTGGGGAATGTGGACGAACTGCTTAAGAACGGAAAGATCAGGGATATCACCGCATGGCTGAATCAGAAGGTCCACTGGTACGGCAATACGCGCAGGCCCAAGGATGCGATCAGGGCAGTCTGCGGCAGGGAAATATCCGCCGAACCACTCATCCGGTATTTTAAAGAAAAGTATTCTGAGATCTACGACATTCAGATCTGACTACTGACACAAGACAAGGGCTGCACTCATACTGCAGCCCTTCGTTACTCGTATCGTCCGTCATACTCCCGACACGAAGGCATCCATACCTTTTCTCCCGGATAGATCAGATCCGGATTGTCAAAAAGAACCGCCCCGCCGGTGTTATCATCATACCGCCGCAGAGCAGGATACTCACTCTGTCTCCACCGGTACTTCTCCGCAATCCCGGCCAGAAATTCCCCCTCTTTTACAACATGCAGATACGGCGTTTGGCAAAATGTCTGCATCAAACTGGACAACACTCGTTCACATGCCGTTTTATCCTCCGCCTCCCTGCGAATCCTGGATGCCATATAATATCCCTCGTCCTGTTTTCCCATAAGCGGTATCGCCAATGTGACCTCGTAATCCGCCGTTTCGCCCTGCCAGACCAGATAATCGTAGTAAAACTCTTCCTGCCGCCGGCATTCCCACGTCACTTGCGCGTCCGCTCCTTTCGGTATCAGAAGCGCTCCTCCATATACTTCCACAAAACGCCTCACAGCCGCTTCGTCTGCCAGAAAATCGCCTCTGATCTGCTGCAGCCAGACCTCGCCCTGATCCTGTGTCGGGTCCTCCATAAGCCGCCAGACATTTTCCACCACGGCATCAATCCGGTAGCGGGCGACGTCCATAGCACGAACTTCGTCCGATGCAGACGTTACCCTGCCGATATCAATACAGACAAGCATAAGCTCTTCCCCATTGTCTGCCTCCGTATACAGCGCGTAATCCACCTCCCACCAGCTGGCCCGATCTTCCTTCCTGCGTGTTGTGCCGGCTTTTACAAGCCGCAGCGTATAGTTCCGCTCAAAAGGCTCAATCTCCGGAAAGCTGCTCATGAGTTCTGCAATCTCCTTATTCAAATAGCCTCCGTTGACCAGCTTTCTTGTGGCATCAATGCCGGGATCAAAAGCGGCGCAGTCATTTTGGATCGGATTGATCGCTCCCAGTTCATGCCGCCGCTCCCATTCTCTTTCACCAAAGAGTTCCGTGGAAGACTTCGGCTCGCCGAAACACCGTGAACCATCATACGGCACAAAGAAACTGGCCGTATTCATCTCCATGCCGATTCCCGCCACTTCAACCGCGCTGCCGTTCTCCTGCACCAGCCACATATCGTCCGTACTTTTATAAATCGGATCCGTCATCTGCACAAAGACCGCGTCCTCCTCTTCCCGGTTTGCTTCCTCTTCCTCCAGAATACAGATCTCCAGTTCACGCTCCGGCGGTAATTCGTCAATGATCTTAATATGCAGCTCACCATACTCCCGGTCCGTCCTACCGTCGCGCGCCTCTGCCCTGTCCCCGCCGGAACTGCCGACCTGCCTCTCTTCCCCGGTGCCGCCTGCATACAAATCGCCGACCGCTTCCTCATTCTCTACACCATTTGCGTATAAACCGTCCGCCGCTTCCTCTGCCTCCAAACCGCTTCCGTATAAACCGCCCGCCGCTTCCTCTCTCTCTGCACCGTTACAAAAGAAGCTCTCCTCTGTCCCTTCTGCGTCCAGAGTCTCCACATCTTCCTCTCCTGCCTTCATCGTATACAGACAAAGAATCACCAGAGCAAGAAGTCTCGCCAGCTTTTTCACGCTTTCCACGATCACTTCCGATAATTCCCGTTCTCCAAACTCGTCAAACATGTCACATCTCCAAAAAACCTGCTCCCCTGCTGCACCTACTGTGCTTCTTTTTTCCTCAGCAGCACACAAATTCCCACAAGCAGCACTACCGTCACCGCAAGCCCGCCTTCCGGTCCGAATGCGCCGCCGTTTATGATATCCCGTCCTTCCACCATCGTGGTCCTGAATACCGAACATTCCGTAGCGCCGCCGCTGACACGAAGTCCCCAGAAATTCCCCTGCACCAGATTCCAGATGCTGTGAAAGGCACCGATTCCCCAGATACTGCCCCTTTTGATAAAATAAAGAGAAGCAAACACACCAAACAGCGTCAGATTAATAAACGCCAGCACGCTGATCCCATGATTCAACAGATGCAGCGCCGCGAAGATAACCGCGTTGGAAAAGACCGCCACCCACATCGGATAACGCCGGCCGACAGATACCATGAGATAGCCGCGGCACAGCACTTCTTCTCCCATCCCCTGTACCATATAACCAACCATGAAAAGCGCAAAGATACCGCCGCCGAAGGTCCCGGAAAGCCCTTCGAACCTGATCGTCCCTGTCAATACACAGAGCAGGATCACCGCAGAAAAGGCGACAAATCCGGCCGCCAGACCGATCAGATACTCCCGGCCTGCTCCCCTTTTCACAAATCCAAGCGTATCCGGCCTGCGCTTCTGGACCAGCCTGCAGAATAAAAGCGTGACCGCCGTCATTGCCACAGTCGAAAACAGCGCCAGCGCCATATACAGATCCGAGCCGGCCAGCAGACGCAGCGCCTCGGCCATCCCCTCCAGATCCCCGGCCGCCGCTGCCGCCTGATAGTCTGCATTCATGGAAATAATCATCAGTTCCCCCGGCAGGGTGACCAGAATCTGTGCAAACATGCAGACAAAAAACACCGGCACAAATACCAGCATCTCCAGAAACCAGTTCAAACCTTTCTTCTTTTCCTGCGCCTTGATGACCGCTTCCGGCCGTTCCAATTCAAAATTCATTCTGCCCTCCATCTTTTCCTCCATTCCGAAGCGCTTTGCGCTGAGGACGCGAGCAGAATTTCAGATTCTACTCTGCGATCAAGGAGTTTGTGACGCTTCGGCACAAACTCTTGGTTGAATAAATTGCTCATCAGAGAATTTATTCAACCTTCCGCTTCACGAAATCACCTTTTTTCACTTCATTATTCTGCGGTTGTCAATCCCTTTTCTTCCTTATTTATTTCCTGTAATCCTTCCTGATAAAAGGCTCCCCGATCTCCTCCGCCACCAGCAGACCATACTTATGAGGATGGCGGTAGGCATTCCCGTGTACTTCCCTGCTCCGGTAATCACGTATCTCATCCATCGGAAAATCCGCTATAAAGATCCCTTCCGAACCGTCGGCCTCCATAAACAAGGTATCCCGCGAACCCGCATCCTGCGGCCTGTAGGCAATCCCGTCAAAGGCCGTGGAATGGCCGTTGCAGTCCGGCTGCTGTTCAGGATAATTCACGGTGGCGATGCCGATCATATTCTCATAAGCCCTGCCCCGCAGCTGCGAGATCCGATTGATCTCCATCGGGCAGGCGTTTGGTACAAGCACAAGCTCTGCACCCTTTAACATCAGGATCCGGGCGCTCTCCGGAAATTCCCTGTCATAGCAGATCATACTGCCGACCCTGACCGTTCCCTTCTCCGTATCCAGATCGGCCACATAGAAGTCGTCCCCTGCCGTAAGCCTGCACTCCTCCCCGAAATCGCAGGTGTGCACCTTGGCATATGTGTAGGCTTCCCTGCCGTGCCGGTCAAACAGCGTGATCGTATTCCTGGGCAACGGCTCCCAGGCTTCCAGATATGTGATGCCAACCGCCATCTGCAGCTCTTTCGCCAACGCCTGAAATGCCAGCACAAAGTCACCATTCCGTGGAACGGCCAGCGCTTTCAGCCTGTCAGTCTCTTCCGGAATCTGATACCCACTGCTCCACATCTCCGGAAAAAGCGCGATATCCGCTCCCTGCTCCTTCGCCATCCTGCAGTATGTCCTGCCCTTTTCCAAGTTGCCTTCCACCGAACCCGTCGGTGCGATCTGTAAAAATGCCACTCTTAAGTCTTTCATTTTCTTCCCTCTTTTCTACGTTAATCTCCATAATCCTACTCTATATGCCGCTCACAATTCCTTGACGAAAATGATCTCCAGCGGTTCTCCCGGCAGCAGCAGCGCCCCCGCATCCACATAGTGCCTTCTGCGGTAAAAGTGCTGGGCCTCCTCGTTGGACAGCGTGGACGTCATGACACATTCATATCCAGCCGCTTTCATCTGCTCTTCCCAGACAGAAACCATCTTTCCCCCAAATCCCTGTCCGCGATATTCTTCCAGCAAAAACAGCATGTTCATAAAAGGCATATTGTCCCAGAACAGATTCCATCTCAGCCATCCGGCCAGTTGCCCGTTCTCTTCGGCCACCAGGACTCTGCCAAGCGATATATTGACTTCCAGTTCTTCCGGCCTGATGTGTCTGTCAAGCCGTGAAAGCATTTCCTTATCCTTCCTGTCTGCTGCTCTGATCTGCATCCTGTCAGCCTCCTTCTTTGTGGCAAAACATAGCTCCGTTATTTTCCGTTTTAAAGCATCCGGTCATTTTCCATGACAATATAGGTTCCTGTCTCCATATCATAACGGACATCTTCTATATGAATCGACTCATACATATACTGTTTCACCTGCTCCACCGTTGAAAACCTGGTTGCCTGATAAGGCGACTGCGGATTCGTCTTTTCCAGCAGAAGATATGCGTCCCCATCCTGAACCAGCACCGCCGCATGTGCCGCCGCTGTCTGCGCTTCGTACTGCGTCCAAATCGTGATCAGCGAAACTCCGCTTTCCGCAAAAGATATCCCCCGCCTTTGCCACTCCTCTGAAATACATGCAGCCATCTCTTCCGCCGTGCAGCCGGGCGTGATCGTCACCGGATTATAAACCGTATAGTAGAGTCTCTGCTGTTTTTGGTCAAAATCAATGAGCGGATTGTTACTGATCGCGTCATTGTCACTGCACAGCCATTGTGTATCCTGCCAGCATTCCCACAGTTCCTCTTCGATCAGCGCTTTCGCCGTAATCTGATCCTGCATCAGCAAAAAAGCCGCGATCCGGCAAAGTACATCACCATATTTTCTCTGATTCGTCTTAAACCATGTGGTAGACATCGGATAGTAGTCACCGTAATCGACAACCGGGATATCCTCCGTTACAAACCCGTCTATCAAATGAAAAGTCTCACATTTACTCATGCACTGGTTAAAATCATTGACCCATAGAAACAGCATATCCACATATTTTTCCGGAATACCGGCAGCCAGCAGGATCTCCTCCACTTCGCGCCGGGATTGATCCCCGGCCAGATTCGAGTAAGTCAAAGTTCCGTCCTGATAGTCCGGCTGTACAGAAGATACAGGAGACGGCATCTCCTTCTCCATACCGCTGCTTTCCGGGACAGAAGCCCCTTCTTTGCAGCCCGCTGCCGCCAGCGAAACGGCTATTGCCACCAGCAGGCCGCCAATCCTTTTTTTCATAAAAAATCCACTCCTTTCTCTCATTCTGCTGATTCGCAGAATCTGCCCTCCAGCCCGGCCAGCTCCCGCATGACCATCGCCTCCCGCACAATCCACGGCGTCTTCTCCCTGTCTCCCGCCTCGTTCCTCCGGATCATCTCCTCCAAAGTCATCCACACAACCTGATAGCCATACTCTTTCTCATAATCGTCCAGACTGCGCTCATATACTGTTTGTTCTATATCGCAGAAAAAATACCAGGAATCCATCTCCAGCCAGTCTTCGGGATTGCCTTTTCGCCGCTCATGCACAAGCAGGTAGTCCCCGATGCTTTCCGGAATGACCCTGCAGCCGGTTTCTTCCTGCACTTCCCGCAGCAGGGTGTCTTCCAGCTCTTCCCCGGCCTCTCTGCCGCCGCCCGGGAATTTATAATCACCGTACTTACTGTAGATTGCCAGATATTTGTCATCACGCCTGATGATTCCTCTGGCGGCAATTCTTTTATAAACGCTTCCTGTCCCTGTGCAATCTCCCAGGTTCAATGTCAATTCTCTGATACACTGGCTCATAACCGCCTCCTGAAATCTCTTTTGCAGTCTCTTTCCTGATTATACTGGTATCTTTACATTCCTCTTCTTCCGTTTTTGGTTCATTCATGTCTATTTTATCATATCTGGGCTGAAAAGCACAGTTGCATTTTCATTCGTACACTCAAGCGGATTTTCGCATTCGTCAGCTTATTATTTACGGGCCGAAGGCCCTGTCCCGAGAGACACCCGGCAAAGCATTATTTACGGTCAGCATCAGGACACGGAAGTATAAATTTTGCAGCCGCCGGACGCAGTGCAAGCCCTAAAGAAACCGCCACTATGACCGCAATGACCGAGGGCCTCAATGAAATGTCCGTTTGAGCTGTTATAAGCTCTAAAACCTTTATATTCACGCTCTTTTCTTTTCGGACATCATTTGTCCTATTAAAATCTTTGTTGTTTGTAACTGCCGCAAACTTAACTGTAATATCATCTCCAAGAATACTATATTCAGGAATCTTAGCACCAATCAAATCACATTCTTCATATATCTTCTGTATGCCACGTCCCCATGACTCTATATATCCGGCTCTAAAAAAGGTGTTTGCTAAATCCGGATTATATGGTCTGGAATTATGGGTTTTCATAAAATTTTCTGTTGTCCAGTCACTTGGAAATACACATGCATTGCTAATGTACATAAACTCTTCTTCTATTCGAATTTAAATCGGGATACCGTCTTCCCATTTACAATGTATCAATGCATTGTATACCGCCTCTCTTACTGCTGCCCGTTTCAGTTTTCCATCAACAATCAATCCCAACTTATTACACAATTCCTTAATTATACTTTAATCAACATATCACAGGAATGCACTTTTAACAATCAAAAAACGTTAATTATCCGGTTAAATTTCCGAAATATCGAACTGAAATTTCTTTTATGCGAAACAGGCAATAAAAATACGCCATACAAATTCTCTTAAATCGCATGGCGTATTCTTTATAAACAGATCATTGCTGTATAAAGATTTCTAAAATTTTTGAGAGGATTGTGTCACTCCCCACAGTAAATCCGGATCGCCTCGGCCGCGAACGCGGCCGTTCCGCTGCCGCCTGCTCCGTCAATATTGGCCGTAAACTCTCCATTCTCAGTATACATCTGTCCCAGGCCCCGGAGAATCTCATTAGAACATTGATAGAAATGCTCCGTGATATAATCCTGCAGCTTCTTCACAAGGCCCTGCACAGCAGCGGATTCCGGCGCAGCATCTTTATGTTTCCCAAATTCTGCGAAAATCTGCATGAAATTTTCCATCACCGCCTGCTCCTCCTTACTGTTTCTGCCTGCCGCCTTCTGCACAGACTCCTCATACGCGGCGGTATTACCCCACTGCTCCTTCGCCTGTTTGGCGTATGCTTCGATCTTTCGCTTATCAAATGCTGAAAAATCCATTGTCTTTCCTCCTGTCAATCGTATTCCACGGGCAAAAGCGATCAGCTGTTCCAGGTGTTCTTTTTTCATAGTCAGCAGCGTGATCTGCTGCTCCAACGCTTTGTCCCTGTCAAAGTCCGGTTCAGACAGGATCCTGCGAATCTCCTTCAGCGGAAATTCCAATTCCCGAAACAGTAAGATCTGCTGCATCCTTTCCAGCGCCGTATCGTCATACAGCCGGTAACCGGACTCCGTATAGTCGGCCGGAGCCAGAAGTCCGATCTTATCATAATATTGCAGAGTGCGTATACTCACTCCCGTCAGGCCGCTTACCTCCTTTACTGTCATCATTGCCATGAACCTGCCTTTCTGCCCGGAAGGTTTTCCGGTTACGTTTTCCCGTGTAAGGATACGGTAAACTATTACGTAGCGTAGGAGTCAAGTCTTTTTCTCCATTTTTTAAAATTTCTTTTTTGTCTGCTCTGACAAACGTCACATGCCATCCTCTTTTCCAGTATCTTGATCAGCGAAATATCCGCCGGCAGCCACGGCACCTCATACAGCTCGCTCCCTGTCAGCCATCTGGCCGCCTGTGCCTCTTTCAGGGTCAGACTGCCCGCCGTCACTTTGGCCAGAAAACAGTCCATGGAAAGATGAAAAGCCGGATAATCATATTCTATCGTATGGATCAATGCTCCCACTTCGATTTCCGTATCCAGTTCCTCCCTGATCTCTCTGACCAGCGCTTCTTCCGCTGCCTCTCCCGCCTCGATCTTGCCGCCGGGAAACTCCCACTGCCCCTTGAACTCTCCGTATCCTTTGGCTGTCGCAAATATCCTCGACGGATTATCCATATCATCACAGATCACCGCCGCCGCTACCCGTATCGTCTTCATCTTACCCTCCATAACTATCGCAGATCCGGCGCCCTGCCGTCTCAAAATCTCTTTCTTCTGTTTATGGCCTTACTGTAACGTGGGGGACTGGATACTTTCCTGCCCCTCCCCGGGGAACGGGACCTGGAACAGCCTCAGCATCTCCTTCTGGGACTCATACTCCCGCTCTGCAATGAATTCCATGAAATCCCTGTCATCCCTGTGTGCCCGCTCCAGCAGGGACACATAATCCCCCCGCAGGATGGGCGGCACAATGGCGGGCAGGTACCCGTCCTGGATCAGCGCCAGGTTCATAAGGAGCCTTGCCACCCTGCCGTTCCCATTCTTGAACGGGTGGATGAACACAAACCGTTTGTGGAGCTGGGCGGCAAATTCCACGGGATGGTATCCGCCCCGCTCCTTCTGCACCCAGGCGAACAGCCCGTCCATCTCCTTCTGTATCTTCTCCGGAGCCGCCACGGGATACTGCGATCCCGTGATCAGCACCCGGACATCCCGGTAACGCCCGGCATACTCCGGCTCGATGTTCCGATAGAACAGTCCATGCATCTTCAGCACCGTCTGCTCATCGATCCGCCGGTCCCGGAACGCGGAAAACATAAAATCATAGGCTTTTGCATGGTCCACCGCCTCGAACACATCCCGGAGCGGTTTCCCGCCTACCGTCAGGCCGTCCTCCAGGAGTACCTTCGTCTCACTCTCCGTCAGGGAGTTCCCCTCCAGGGCGTTGGACGTCCACGTCAGCCCAACCCGGTAATAATCCTGTATCTGTCCCAGCATCCCGCCCTCAAACGGGCGCAGCTCATTGATATCTTTCTGGAAGAGATCTATCTTATTCAGTATTTCCACCTTGCCACCATCCTTTCAAACACACTGCCATCATACCACAAAACACGCATAAATGATAGGATGAACACAGATCCTGTCCCGTTTCCTTATCAGCATAAACTGCAGCCATTTCCGGTCGGAATACACCGAATGGGTGACCGCTTCCGTCATCACCTTCCGCATAACATCTGACCTGTTATTTTCACACAAAAGCGCTAGCTGCGTCTCCTAACCCAGTCAGACGGATAATAGATTCCTGTTTTTTAAATGCAGACAGGAGCAGCTGAAACCATGAGTCAAAGCGCTTGCGCTACAGCAGCCAGGCCCCGCCAGCCTCCGGTCCGCCAGCCCCAACGCACCCACAGGGTACACATCAACGCGTTCGCAACGGAAATCACGCCATATATGACCAATCAAAAACTCCTGGAAACCGGCTTCTCCTATGGAATACATCATGCCAAAAAGGATATAAAATGCTCACATTACGCTTTATACTGATTGCATTCTAAAAGCTCTCTCACTATAATTTATAATATACCTGCTGAAAATACCGAAAGGAGTCCACACACATGACAGCATTTACCCCGGAAACCAGAAACAAAATAACCATCACATGGCGGAATGCGATGAAAGAGAAAGGAACATTGCTCCCCGCATCCGAACAAAAACTGCTGGAAGATCCCTGCCTTTACATGATTCCCGAAGACATGTGCACCCCTTTGGAGCAGCTTTTATATGATGGCAAATACCGCACACTGGGCGAACTGTACCGGAAACAGTTCCCGAATCTGGTAAATATCTGCGTGCGGAAGGCATGGCAGGATGATTTCTACTATGCACTGGATCAGATGAACCAGTACCAGATGACCGCCGGGTGGTTCCGACGCAGTCTCCGTTCGAACAGCTACGCTCCTTTTGCAGCTGACAGCATACGGCTTCTGTACGCCTTCTCGCTTCTGGATTTCTACGATGCAGAACTCGCGGATATCCTGACCGGCAATGCAGCGCCGGAGTATTGCGATCACGCCCGCAATGAACACTTCCACTACGCCGGCATTCTGGCGGCACAGCTGGATCGGCATGACGCCAGAGCCCTGCAGGCCGTCCGTGACATCCTGTTCGGAGAAAACAACACGCTCATGCTCAGCCATGAGCTGGTCCTGGGAATCGTCCGGAGTAAAAATAAAGAAAGCTACGAAGCACTGGGCGCCTTCCTGCTGGCGGCAAGGTTGCAGGAAGGCGCCCGGCAGGAGATCTGCGAAACCATGGACGCCGGGCAGCCGGAAGCCTTTCTGCACCTTCTTTCCGTGATCGAGAACAACAATCTGATCCGCTATACTGCCGTCAGACGTGCGGTTTACACGTGGACCGGCATCTGGGATGAACGGGGAAGCGATAAAACGCTGCGGCTGATGGGGCAATGCCTGCGGGATGAAAGTTTTCTGCAAAAGCAGCTTTCATCCACTGACATCACAGCGATCTGCTGCGCTATCTGGGCCAAAGGTTTCTATGACGCGCAGGAGGCCATAAATACCGTTATCACCCTCGTCAAAAACGGCACAAAACACCAGAAAATGACTGCCTCATATTTTATGCATTCTCTGCAGGAACCAAATCTGCGGATGCAGCTGTCAAAAGAAGTCATCCGCGCTTATCCGGATGATCTGGAACTTGTGGCCTGCTTTCTGCCGGGCTTCCTGGGTTCGGCAAAGGATCAGTTTCTTAAGCTCAGTCATTGGGAGCACACTTCCTCAGGAGAAATAAAGATCCTGAAGCCACATCTTTTACCACTGGAAAAATATTTTCAGGACAAAGAAGAGGCCGCAGCGTTTTACGACATCCTGAAGAATCTATTAAAACAGCTTCCCAAAAAGGGACTTACCCTGCCGTCCCGTATTTTTCCATTCCATTATGTGTCTATGACCCAGTCCGACATTGCACTGCGGCTTTGCCTGATTGCCTGGATACTGCAGCAGGACCGGCTGCTTGACGAGGCCGCCGGACTGATCTCTCTGATCGGTCGTATATGGCAGGAAAGTGACTACTGCTACAGCACAGTGCGCTCCTATGTGGCCGAAGTGCTGCTCTACCGTCCTGCCACCGAACCACGTAAGAAGGCACTTTTTGAACTTCTGCACAATGCCGAAGAGGATACCAATATCTCCGCCCATCAACTGGTGGAGGATATGCTGCTGACCCCGGAAGACTACCGGGCCATCGAGGAGACTGTAAAATATAAAAGAGGCCGTACCAGAACGCTTGCCCTGTTAATGCGGCAGGACAAAGAGGACCTCATCGCCTGCATCAACCGGCTGCTCACTGCAAAATCCGAAGAATGCCGCATGGGCGCCCTGGATCTTGCCCTGCAGCTGAAAAAAGAAGATATGACGACCTTCGCCCGCATCCTGCCCTCACTGCGCGCTTTCCTGACGCCTTCCAAAAAAGAAAAACTCCTGTTGGATGAGCTTCTGGGCTCGGAAAACGGCGCACTGGAGATTCTGAATACGCCGGGCTACGGACTGTATGATGTAACAAAGGACTGGATCCTGCCTCCTGTAACCGTCAACGCTGACGATGCATCCACTCTCTTTACCTACGATGATGAGACATATATCCGCATCATGCAGAAACTGGATGCCCTGATCGCCGCCAATAAAGAACGTGAGTACATCTCAATCGGCAATGAAGAAATGCTGTTGGGCAACCGGCTGTCACACGTCCAGAATATCCACAACGATCCGAACGCCCAGCCGTTGGATGCCTACCCTTTTCGTGAACTGTGGGAACAATTTTATGAGCAGGAGGTCAAAACGCCCCGGCTTATGATCGAGCTGGAGCTTTACCGCCAATGTCTGCCGGAGCAGGATCTCTACCTGCAGCATGTATCCCTTTACCAAAAGGTATTGGGCCGCGCCCGTTTTCAGGACCCGCCTTTTACCAACCTGACCGTCAGCCTCTCTTTCCGCCCGCAGGTAGATTCTATCCTGTCCACACTGTTTTTGCAGTATGTCCCGAAATCCCTCCGGGTTTCATTCGGGCTTTGCGGAATTGCCAGGCTGCTGACGGTCCTGGATACCTCCAATGACCTTTTACCCGTACAGGAAAAGCTCTTGGGCGGCACAGTCAAACCTGCCACATACCGCCCTCTGCAAATGCCGGTCTTTTCCACTCTGTATCGGTGGATCATGCAGAGCGGAGAGGAAAGCTGGGAGAGTTCATTCGCCCTGCGCTTCCGCCTGCAGCTGCACTATTATACATACCATACGCAAAAAAGAGAGCCCTCCTCCTACCTGCGTAACAACGAGAACGACTACATATCTCTTTCCGACTGTGCACAATGCTATATGCGCGGCATTTGGGATAAGGACTTGTTCTACAAGGCAGTATACACCTTCTTCCGTCTGGACGATGTTATAACCCCGGTCAGCAGCCTGGAAGCCAAAGGCAAGATGCCTTACTGCTGGAGCGCCACTTCCGCTCTTGAAAGCTTATTTGGAAAGAATACGATCAAACCAGTAAACGACAGATACAGCTCCGATACGATCTATGAGGAAATGCCGGAGATGGTCTTTGCACACAGCCTCTATCAGGAGATACTGCACGTGGTGCTTACCGTGGAATTGACACGTGGTGAGCAGCCCACACCCTTTTCCGATGCTGCCAAAAGCATCCGGCTGATCTACGGTATCGACCATATGATCCAGATTCTGACTGCCCTTGGCAAAGCCCCTTTGGATCGAGGCAACGGTTACTATTATGAATCTTTGGACCGTCAAACGGTACTCAGCCATCTGTTAAGGGTCTCCTGGCCCAAACCGGAAGAAACCGCCGCCGATCTGAAAAAAGCCTTACAGGATACAGATATCACGAAAAAGCGTCTTGTAGAGCTTGCCATGTACGCCCAGCAGTGGATTCCCATGCTGGAAGAGTATTTTGCGCTGCCCGGTTTCGCCAGCGCCTGTTACTATTTCATGGCCCATACACGCGACCTGTACAGCGAGCGGGTATTGTCCGCCATCGCCAGATACACGCCCCTCTCCCCGGAAGAATTGAGAGACGGCGCCTTTGACGTACACTGGTTCTTCGAAGCCTACGAGAAACTTGGAGAGAAGAATTTCAATCTGCTCTATGATGCCGCCAAATATTCCTCCTCCGGCACCGCCCACGCCCGGGCCAGAAAATATGCGGACGCCGCATTGGGTAAAGTGACCCTGAAAGCATTGACGGCACAGATTGAGCAAAAGCGCAACAAAGACCTGCTGATGAGTCTGGGTCTGCTGCCCTTTTCCGACAATAAGAAGGCGCGGGAAGCTGAGATATTAGAGCGCTACTGCTTTATCCAGAAATTCAAGAAGGAAAGCCGCCAGTTCGGCGCCCTGCGAAGAGCCAGCGAAGGCCACGCAGTAGAGATAGCCCTGCGCAATTTAAGTGTCAATGCCGGTTTTACAGACGTGACGCGCCTTGTGCTGCGCATGGAAGGCCAGATGTCCAGACAGTCCGCGCAATATTTCGACTGGCAGCCGGCCGGTGAGATCGAGTTGATGATAGCCGTGGACGAAAACGGCAAGTGCAGCCTGAAATGCCGCAAAGACGGCAACCCTCTTAAGTCCGTCCCCACCAGATATAAGAAGGACGAGACCGTGCAGAACTTCCAGACAGTCACCAGACAGCTCAAAGAGCAGTATCGCCGCACAAAGCAGATGATGGAACAGGCCATGGAGGATCGGACCGCCTTTGAAGTCTGGGAATTCCTGGAAATGTACCAGAATCCGGTAGCGCGGCCGATCACAGAGCGACTGGTGGTGCGTACCATAACGGATGCCACAGACAGGATCGTTTCTGCCGAAACGCCAAATATGACAGAAGTGTCAGAATCAGCTCCTGTAATCGGCTTCCTCACCCCGGACGGTATTGCAGACTTCTCCGGCGCCATCCATCCGGTGGATCCGGAAGACCACATCCTGATCGCGCACCCTTTCGACCTGTACAAAAGCGGCCACTGGCACGAATACCAGAAGCTGCTTTTTGATAGGCAGATCAAACAGCCTTTCAAGCAGGTCTTCCGGGAACTCTACGTGAAACTGGACGAAGAACTGGAAAAAGAAGCCTCCATGCTCTTCTCCGGCAACCAGATCCAGCCTCGAAAGACGGTCGGCGTCCTGCGCAGCCGCCGCTGGGTAGCAGACTATGAAGACGGCCTGCAGAAAATTTATTACAAAGAAAATATTGTTGCGTATATTTTCGCTATGGCAGACTGGTTCAGCCCCAGCGACGCGGAAGCGCCAACTCTGGAGTACGTGGCATTCACTGACCGCAAAACGGGAAAACCGCTTAAGATCAGGGAGATTCCGGACGTCATCTACAGCGAAGTCATGCGGGACGTGGATCTGGCGGTCAGCGTCGCCTACGCGGGCGGTGTGGATCCCGAAACCAGTCACTCCACCATCGAGATGCGAAAGGCCATCATGGCCTGCAACCTCTCCCTTTTCGGCACAAAAAATGTCCGTCTGGAGGGTAATCACGCCATCATCGACGGCAAACTCGGACAGTACAGCGTCCACCTCGGCAGCGGCGTCGTACACCAGATCGGAAATGCCATGCTCTTTGTCCTGCCCGTCCACTCCCAGCGCAGGGGCCGTATCTTCCTGCCCTTCGTGGACGACGACCCGAAGACCGCGGAGATCATGTCGAAGATCCTTCTCTTCGCAGACGACGGGAAGATCAAGGATCCGAAGATTATACGGCAGATACAATAAAAAAAGAGGAGAGTACACTATGATCATCAGCGCAAGCCGCAGAACCGACATTCCTGCATATTTTTCCGAATGGTTTCTCAACAGGATCGAAGCGCAGTATGCTTATGTGCGCAATCCCATGAATATACGTCAGGTCAGCAGCATCAGTCTCAGCCCTGAAC